>Ga0136643_10005481_pt1 | contig 17901 bp, 13 predicted proteins | sample TergutLab28metaG_FD_96883 | JGI IMG/M metagenome (GOLD analysis project Ga0136643, IMG submission 96883) | Labiotermes labralis P1 segment gut microbial communities from Petit-Saut dam, French Guiana - Lab288 P1 (version 3) (version 3) | ecosystem: Host-associated > Arthropoda: Insects >...
CCTCTATACATTATTATTTGCAGATGACCAGGTTGTGGTAGCAATGGATGAACAGGACTCAAACTATATGATACGCAAATTACATGAACAATACAAGAATTGGGGATTAGGTATCAACTATGAGAAGACGGAACAGCTGATCATTGGAAGAGATGGAGACGACATGGTAATAGACTCCAAAATAAAATCATCCGGGATTGTGTCTGGTTTAAATACCTTGCAGTGACACTTACGAAAGAAGGAAATAGTAACGAAGAAATTGATAATATAATTATACACAGAAGGAAAGCAATAGGAAAGCTGAACTCAGTGCTATGGAATGATAAGACAACCATGAAAAAGAAAAAGATGATTTTCTCCACAACAGTAGAAAGTATAGTAACATATGGATCAGAAACATGGGAAATAAACAAGAGGAATGAAAAACGACTGAAAGCCTTAGAGATGGACTTCTGGAGGAAAGCGTGCGGCGTATCAAGACTGGAACATGTACGGAATGACGAGATAAGAAGAAGAGTACATAGAAATAGACATTATGCACACAATCAACATGAAAAGACTCATATGGTATGGACACGTCCAAAGAATGTCCGAAGAACGGTGGCCCAAAAGGATGTTGGATTGGGTACCAAACAGGAGAAGAAAAAGGGGAAGACCCAGACGAGAATGGAGAGAGAACATACACCTACAAATGGAACGGAGGAACCTACGACCCAGGGAATGGGAGAATAGGAAATCATGGCAGGCAGGATGCGGAAAACGGCGCCAGTTGTAACAAAGCCGCTGTATGTATATGTATATATATATATATATATTTGTTATGTTTTTAGCATAAGATAAAATCCAGTTTCTTGTCTCTTCATCTTTTATTTCAATCCAAACGGGAGTGCTGATTCAGATAAAATCAAAACTCTGTGTTTTATTTTTGTTTTATTGTGTTCCAGCTCCTTCCTGCTCACACTTAGTGTTAACAATTCCATACGACGTACTTCTTAAAGGCAGTTTCGTGTTTTATGGTGTAAATTAATTAGGTTTTTCTTTTTGTGTTTTTGGTACAGGATGTGCCGTTCATTTCGTTCCTACCTGCTCTAAGTAGAGAAAAGTCGATTTATGTTCACCGCTATGCTTGTGTGACGGTAGTAGGCCAGGTAACTGAGTACTTTCAGCAGGTTCAATTCCGCCTGTAGGGAAGGTCACATGATCTGGTTCATCAATAAACACATCCTCCCGTCCACTCCCTCCCAGAGGATTTTCACTCCAAACTCCCATGTGTATCATTCTCCCTATAAAGGACAAGAGTATGCAGCTCCACAAGTACTCAGATAAAAAAATCATCCAAGAAGTATTAGCAGCTCGATTATCACACGTTTCGTCATTAAACTACTTCAGTTCCCCTAAATCACTTGCACCACATGTTAGGTGCCACGCATACCGAAGAAACTGGTTTCATGCAACGTAAATTGCAGGATGCATAAAAATGCTTGAAATAACTCTTCTCGGTGCGGTCGCCTCGCCACATTGTGCTATCTGAGTTAACCCAATTCGTCGTACAGCAAACCCCCTCTTGAGAAGCTGAACGCGACTGCTCAACAAATCCCCACATTTTGTAGAACCGTACTGTTCATTACCACATTCACAACAGTCCGCCACTCTCTCCTAACCTGAGTCACATGGACCTAGTCCGCGACACTGTGTCGTGTTTCTGGCCGCCTATCCGCAAGTATATTAGTCGAAACAATTCATCTGGCTGAATTCGGATACTGTGGAGCTTTATTGCCCATGTTTCGGCGGGATACAGTCGAACCCGGTTATAACGACATCTGTTTATGCGACACCTCTTCTATAGCGTCAGATATTCTGTGGTACCAACTGATTAATTTACCGATTTTTTTAAACGAATTTGTATGAAAATTTACAAGCCAGCACAGCAGTTTTTGTTGTAACGAAGTTTTCATTGCTATTTAAATTTAAAATAAAACATGTTGTAAACATTTTAAGTAATATACCTACAGGCTTCTACCTGTCTTTAAATGTTTTTCCTCCCCTGCTACCACGTTTATAACAACAAAATTATTCAGTCCCTTCCAGGGCATTATGACAGATCGTGCGTATTTATGTATTAGCTTACCTCGCTCTTAGTGGTTTCCACATGTAGAATAAGTGAATAAAAAATACCTGGAACGGCGGTGGAAGGAAGCGGTCGTGGCTGATCTGAGGCTGACTGGAGGCAGTTAGAAAAACCACGAAAAACGTTACGGATAGGCAGCCTTCTGTTTTGCGGCTCGGACATTTCAAATACAAAGGAGGCCAGTTAAGTGCTACATATACGACATTCTTGAAGTTTAACAAACTGAAACTTGTAACAAAAATAATTAGGCCTTAACGTGCACTCGTTATCACACAAATGACATCAACCTGCGCACCTATCATTTCAAAACATTTCAGTTTTGACGCTCCTCAGTACCGTACATACATATCACTATTCAACCCTGATAATAGAGACAATACATTCCTCCAAAATCTATCAACATACCAGAACACACAGCACACTGCACCAACACCAAACAATAAAAAATACATACAACGCAATTCAAACCAGTGTTCACTGTGATGTTGACTGTTTGTAGCGTCTTACAGCAATGTAATGAACTACATGTGAACACTGGATAAGCAAAACAGAAAGGACCCGCAACGTAGTCAGGTTTTCTTACAGAGGATATCCGACAATGTTTATGAGCTCAAAACAAATCGTTACAGTTCCGTCACACACAGCCACGTTCTGTTATTCAAGAAAGACGTCTGACGGTACTGCAACGATTTGTTTTAAGTGTGTAGTTCAGGCTAATCGTGGTTTTATGGTTACACTAATTATCGTGGACGTTTGCGAATAACACTGTGCAGACTGAACTTGAAACAAATTTTAAGTACGGATTCAAATCCGATGTCACAGAAAACACATCTAACCGCAATTAAAAACATAATGTGTTTAAACTTATAGAGAAATAATCGCTCTTATGCTGAAAATTAAACAAAACACAAAAATACACTTTGTGGAGAGTGTGAAGTTTAAATTTCTGCACTATGCACAGAAAGAGACCTGGGATTGCACGTGAGCTACAGTGTTATCGAAGAGCCTTTTGTAATGGAGACTGACAGTCTTTTGTAATGGATACTGACAGACTTTTCCTTGCGGTAGCAGGAACTCAGTTGTTACAAATTTTTATTTGAAATTTGTGCCTCAAAGTGTTAATTCGCTGTGAACGTCAATATCGGAGAAGTGACTATGTAGGGTTTGTGCCAAATATTGTGAGTTCTCAGCACAGTGGCCACATCAGGCCGAGTCTTTAACCCGTTAAGGTAAACCTGCTGCCCTCTGTGGGGAAAGCCTTGGCTATGACGTCAGTCGCTTCTTTACATGGCAAAATACGCGTACATCCTGCGTCGTCACTGCGACGTTATCAAGGCTGAGCTGGCAGCTGTCCAGTGGCAGTGTCGGTGTAGGCGCCTGGCCTCTAGCTCCCTCCTACATAATTTAACGAAATGGCACAAAAATGGGGGAAGAGAAGATAAGTAGCTACTTTCCTGGGATTCGCGGACCCTCTAGACACGGGCATGCAGCTCCTTTGAACACCACATAAGGCGTCGTAAGCCAGAAGTTTCGAATCTGCAGATCAGGACAGGTTGGTCCAGTACTTAGTAGAGCACAACGTTGTAAAAGACTTGTAGCTAATTGAGGTACACTTGGCGCACTGTCAGGTCCCGGCCGCTTTAGCCCGGTAAACATTAAACAGGAGGATGTGCGGGCTCCTGCGTCAGAAACAGTCTCTGCTGCCGCCAGCGATCGGAACTGGTGGTCCAGTCCGAATTGGGACACTGACCTGCTATATCCAGTATCACGAAATAGGCACCATTAGAAGGTTTGACGGGTAAGAGCCAAGCATAAACTGAAGTTTAAACGCAGGTATATGACAAAGGTATCGAAAAGTCCGTCGGAAAATCTCACAGGAACTTTAATAACTAAAAATTAGGTTTACTTTAAATTGGTACCCCTATTCTTTCGAAACACCCCTCCCCCCGCCCCCCACACACACTGAATAATTCCTTTCTATATCGACTATACACCTCGTCCAGGCAAGGAAGACTACCTACTTCAAGTGTCAGTCAAGTCTGATAATTAAAGGCATTGGAGAAATTTCAAATCAAAATTCATCAAACGTACACAAAGAGCTAAATGATGAGAGATCCACATGTGGATTGCAGGGTAATATTAATACTGCACTTACGGTATACTGGTCTAAGTTCATGGACTACATTAAATTACTCCATATCAACACAACAGTGAATACCGACACACTCGCAACTAGGCAGTTTCAGGTTACACAATTTCAGACTTACAGGGTAAAAGAATGGATTAAAACGCGCATCGATTTTTTTGGCGGAAATGAAAGCGTAATGAGAAAGTGTTGATAGAAAAATACTGTTGGGCGATGACAGACAGCAAGGAATTCATGCTGCGGCCTATCAGTTTCCTGTGAGTTGTGTCATGAGTTGCAGTTCCAACTGCATCCCACTGTACATACACATGCAGTTGACCACACGTACACTCAGTTCCAATTGCATCCCACTGTACATACACATGCAGTTTTTCACGCGTACACTGAGTTCCAGCTGCATCCCACTGTACATACACATGCAGTTGACCACACGTACACTCAGTTCCCATTTGCACCGAACTTGCAGGCCGTAACTACTGCGTCAGTCGGGAGAGAGTCTGTACTGGTGATGTCGTCTGAACCACTGAAACAGCATATTTACATGCACTATCCTGTACTTTGGCCTTACCTCAGTACAGTTTGTTTAGCTTAATAAAATAATTCAATTTCTTACTCAAATCTTTGTAGCTAGGAACTCGAATGGAACGTTAACATTGCCAGTGTCATACTGACGGAGGGTCGCCGAACGAAACCTGACGGAACGAAATAAAACATCTTCTTCTCACCGTTGATTCGGAACGGCGAATAACAATGTGGCTCTTCACCTACTATTATGAATTATGAGCGTTATGGAAAACTGTCCCTTCCGGTAGCCTGCTTTCGAAATTGACAGTAATGTGACAGATTTGTGAAGTGTGACTTCATACGAGCTGTCCCATCGCACCATGATCATTGTTATAAAATTAATTTACAACAAGACACAAATTTCGGTGCTTTTCGAGCTTTTACAGGAAACAGAAAATCATTTAAATGAAAAAATTCACATTATCAAAGAAGTGTTAGAAGCAATCAGTGGACAACTTCATGTTTTGTAGTTCACGGAAATATACATAGCGCCCAAATGAAAGTGGAACCCTCCCATTTAAGAACTTACAAGTTCCTTCACATACCCAACACTAACAACCTGTACTATACAATACATAACATGATCTACCGCATATTACAGCAGGTGATTCTCAAAAACGCTTTAGACCTGCTGAAACTTTGGTAAATTTTTATCGAAGTTCTTGTCTAGAAATTGTCGATACTGCATACCTGATGATTTGTTTTCGTTTGTCCTGCGCGTGTGTGTGTGTGTGTGTAGATTGCTTGCGTAAATACCATCTTTCAAACGTCTCCACAGATAAGTCACGTTTAATCAGATGAAGTGATCGAACGGGCCACTACGGAGGACTAATTATAGGGTCAGCAGATGTGTTACGTAAGGCGACCAGTGCATTCTGGGTTTCAGGAGCTGCTGAACCGTCCTGGTGGAATAAATCGCATTCCTTCTCACAACTTTCGACTTCAAAAATGGGAGAATTTATTCAAACTACCCCAACGAATTCTATGGGTCCGAAAATAAGATGGATCCGATCATTCTTACCGCACATATAACACACTATACTCCGGCTATTATGTCATGTAACGGCATCTCGTCTGATGATCTGGGACTGTCTGCTGACGGACATCTTTTACGTGACAATTAGTAATCCCGTCTGTAAAAAAGAGGTAACAATGGATCCAATTCCTCGCTAATGCCCGCTTAAGAAAAACCAGTTAAAAAATCGTACTTCTTGCAACAAAGCTTTTGGTGGGCATGCTTCTGAATGCCTCAAGTATTTTGTAATGTTGCAGCTGAAATAAGACGTCGTGGACGGCCTTGCTTCTCTAACAAAAAGTTGGCTCGAAGTTTGTTCACATTTTCATACCCTGTTGATTTCGAAGGAAATGGACACATGGTAACCGACTGGTAGATTTTCTACAACTTTTAAACGATTCCTCTCGTATAATATTTTCACGAAAAATAATTTACATCGGGCACAGTTTAAGAAACTGCCTTATTAATACACTAGAATGTGACTTTTGCTTCCGGATAACGCATTGTCACCGAATGCGCTGGATCGTTCTACAGGAGATGACTCATATAGTGCCGGAAAAAAAGCCACAAGCTGGTTTCTCTTTCATATAGACGCTCTGTAGAATCCGTAAGGAGCTTGTGACGGAATTAGCTGCATCTGGGCAGTTTTTTTCTCCGAGTTCCTCGGACTGTCTACCAGTGAACCATTCTCATTGCCCTGCACGACATGTTCGACAGACCTCACAATCCAGCAGGTAACAATATCATCGGTCGTTATCTGGAGTTTCACCTGTTACTGGCACTTCACTGGTCTCACAGTCAAGATGGCGTCTTGTTCGAGTTTCATTATTTAATTTTTGACAGATTTAATATGCTGTTTTTTCGTTTGTTGTTAATTAAGGAAAAGGTACACCTGCCCTGCACAGGCCGCGACAACATACAGTAGGGGAGGTCTCATGCCTCAGCCGCTTTATCTCAAAAGGAAATAACCCCAGGCAGGCTTTGAATAGGAGGCTGGATTGGCCCCAGGGCCTGTCTGGACATTGTGGATACGACTAGGACAACCTGCCTCTGCCGAATTCGAACCTCAGATCTCCAAGTTCGTAGTCTTGCTCTCATACCGACTACATTACCCGGCTCCTCGTACGTAGTTAACTGATACTGATATTTTAAGTACTGTCATCGTATTTAAATAAAACTGCCATAACATAGGAAAGAACTGACAATGACCAGAATTACACACGAGTACCAACATAATTTTACAGAGAACTCACTAAAATTCGCGACGTATTTTGTGGGAAACGACGCTGTGTCGTCGGGCAAGTGGTTCCCGACGTATCGATGAAATGAAGATCGCTTTCAAAGAACAAGACTGGACAAAGCTGAAAGAATGCATGACACCCCATACACAAGATTGTTGGCTGCAATAATGAGTAACTTTGTAATCAGTCAAACCTTACTTGGACTGCTAGACCCTAGGTTCGTACTAAACGTCGGGAACCACTCGCTGTCACATCCCAGAACACTTGCATCCTCAGTATATTTGTTGCAATATTCACCTCACACGCCAACAGTAGATCTAGACCAACACAGTATAAACATGAACAATGAATATAAAACAAGAATACAGCGTGGGCTGAACTATACGCCCTCAGGAAAGAGAAATGTGTAGCATCAAAGAGAAGTCGGAACAGGCAATAATGCGTACGGCATGAAGCCGATGTTTAGACCAGGCGGTCGTAGAATCGTGAAAGAATGGGCGTGTGTTTTATTGGATTCAGAATGCTTTATTTCACCGTTTAACGAAATACTGCGAACGGGTGAACATTCTTTGTACTAAAGTAAACACAATTTGCCAGCTCCTTTCCAGTCTCATTCCGTGTGGAGCTAGCAGCCAATGCGGTAAATACCAAGTGCGTTAATACTGCACCACCCGGCTAGACAACCATAACAACACACTTACACGAATCAAGCTCGCATGCGCGCGCGCGTGTGTGTGTGTGTGTGTACTGTAGAGGGTACGTAGTGCAGGAGGAACCAATCACGTCCGCCTCTCTACACAAGTATGCCAATGACAATCGGCGCCTGCAAACACAGGCGCTTGTCACAAGGGAGACTGAACGAACGAACGACAGGAGTCATTGAAAGTGCAGTACTGTTTGAACTTATTCCACGCAGAAAAGTTAGTGTTAAAAGCTAACAGTCCCTCGGCTGATCAAAAGAGTCCCTGCATTTCGCTGAACCTCTGAAGGCCGAGAGTGTCTTCCCAGCCACGGCAGTGTGCCCTTGTGTGTCCCTAGCCGGCCCCGTGCGGACACAAGCGCACACACAACCCAGCACAATGCTGGGACTTAAACCGGGACAGGAAGGAATACGGGGCCTTCTAATATTCACAACAGTCCGCCTTTTGTCCCTAACCTGAGCCACATGAATTCAATCCACGGCCTTCCATGCTGCTACTCTTGAAATCCGTCTTCCCACCTAAGTTTAGTTCTTCAAAGCAACGTTCTCTTTCCCTCACGTTTCCAACCAAACCACGTGGACCTCTCTTTGCCATGAGTGCCTCATGCCCTGCCCAAATAACCTCATGTGATATGATGTTATGTTGAGTATACATATATGTATATGTTATATGTACTCAAACATACCAACATAAACTGAAAGAAGCTGAGGGCTCATTTTCGGTACAACTGTGCACAAACTCTTACATTCTGATCAACCTGACGGCCTATCAGGCCGAAATATGTCGGTTCAATTAACACTGACAGAAATTATATTTGTCTTTGACTGGATTTACTGCCATTCTTATTATCTATAACGCAACAGGATGAATCGTCTTAAGATTAGAATTTCAATCCGTACATTTCTAGAATGTCTGTGCTTGGTTTGCGATATCTCAAGTTTGCGTGACGTATGGTGTGACGCAGTGTTAAAACACACACCGCACTAAACGCCCCCTTTGTGAGGTTTTCATTCAGATAAGAATCCAGCAGTTACACCTGTCATATACACAGATTATGTTCGATTTTTACCACACCATTATCTCAGTCGCTATACACACACCAATGACTGGTAAATAGGTTTATACTCACTACTACTACTACTATTTCTACTACTACTGCTGCCACCACTACTACTACTACTACCATCACCACCACCAATAATAATAATAATAATACCATTCAATATGCGGTAATAAGGCAAAGGACGTACGAACAGCCTAGTACATCGTGTGTAGTAAAACAAGGAAGTTAAGAGCTTGTAATTTTTGCCAAGTACTATTATAGCGATCTGTGAGTGAATAGGAGGGCAATTTAGAAACAGTCCTTATTTAACGAGGTCATGACGCTTTGCACTAAGTCTCACGGCAACAGCCAGCTCTAGTAAACACTGCAACGAATTCTGGTGTTCCGTAACAGGCGGGCGAATTGAGTGTCTAGCTAAGAAACTGTAAGCTTTTAAAGACAGGCAATACTACACTAACAACATTAATTGCATTATACTTATGTTTACCGCAATAATAATTGTGATATCAGTAACTGTCAAGGATTGGGCCAACTGGCTAGGAACTTCTAAGAGTTCAGGGCATGTCTTTAGATTTCTTTTCCAAGTCCTCCTTAGCCTACAAGGAACGGACGGACACAGACTAAGAAGACAAATATCTACGTTTCAGCCATGACACTGACCACATTAAGCGAGGACTTTCGTGGACTTTATCAGGAAGTCCGACGAAGGCAGGAAGATAACTTGGCACTGGGACCTGGGCGTCCCAAGTGTAATTCTCAAGTGTGTTGAACATCAGAGCTACTGGCGGTTCATCAGCTGCGCTGTTACAAGAGTACAATTACACAATCCGTCCCGGAGGGCACGCAGTTTCCACATGTAATTTTTACTTCTTCTGTCACAATTTCCACTCCCATGCTTAGACAAATCACAAAGGCACACAACGCTACAATGGTTACTGTCGTTAGTTATGGTACTGTAGTAGCGGCACTACTGTTGCCCCAACGTCAGCAATCCAAACGTCCATAACATTGCTGTTCAAAATTTTATAAAGTGAGAAGTGAACTCCCATGGAATGAATTTCAAATAAAATTACATCCAAAACACCATCGTCTTTCTGAAGCTGAAACACGAAATTGCCGGACGGACGGACACACAGACAGACAGATAGATAGATAGATAGATAGATAGATAGATAGACATATAGACGGACGGAAGTACGGACGGACGGACGGACAGACAGACAGGATTGATTGATTGATTGATTGATTGATTGATCGATCGATTGACTGATTGATTGATTGATTGCCGGATGGAAGAATGGACACAAATTAGTTGGTAGGTAGGTAGGTAGCCACACTGCTAGATGGGTTTGTAGGTATGTAACAGAGAGTCGTACGGAGGGACACGAACATTCTGTATTGCACGTAGAATCGGCGATCACGTGTGAACAGGTCACGATCGCCTGCGAACATGTCAAGACCAGCGGCTAGGCGATGTGGACGCGTCACGTCAGAAAGGGGCGTCTGTATCACCAAAATGTAGCTGCATGACACAAATCTGCATCGATTCTTCGGTAACTTGTCAACTGGAGGGCTCTCTCTTCAAAGAGAAGCCACTTTGACCATTTCTCCAAACAAACCTATGTAAAAGCGAACAAGCGGCTGCAATACTGTATGTACGTAACATCCGGTCGCTCAGACAATCTTCCATTCAGATTGTATACGCTTTATGCGATGTACGCCTTCTGGAAGGATTAGTAACGAAAGGAACCACCCCAAGTTCCAACATTACTGAAGTCTTGAGATTGTTAGTATCTCACCGTACGTTACGAGCGCACTGGCAACGTCTTGGGAGAGGGGATGAAAACAGTGTTCGAAATTAGGGGTTAGCAAGGGAGGTCTGAGGTATTTTACATTTTGAGGGTCTCAATAATTTATTAAATACTTTCACTATCATTCTAAAACACCAGGCTACGTGTTTAGAATCGAATTTCATCGACACCGGACCAAATGTACTTTTTGTATTCGCAGTCCCAGAGGAGCAGTCAGCTTTATTGCAATATATATTTTTTTAACCTCTGTAATTACAAGTCGGGAAGAGAAAATACTTACTGCGTGTGTTTATCACGTGAGGAAGAAACAGAGGAGGAAGAGGAACAGGCAACGATTCTAGGCGTGTACCATCTGCAGGAAAACAGTGATTCATGCCGAACTGTTTATGTTACATCCGGGCGGATTCGAAGACGAGACACAATCTCTTTAGTGTCTTGGAACGGCTCACCAGGAAGTTTATGACTCCCTTGAGATACCTTTGGAACTAATTTTAACATGAGTTCACCAATGTCTCGTCAGTAGGCACCGGCTGGACGGAAACATGTTCTCGTCCAAGTATACGTACCGGAATTGCCGGAAACCGTTGTGTCCGATGGCAATCGGCGTGCAATGTCACATAATTAACAAAAACTTTCTGTCCACACCATCCCGTCCGATACGTCCCCACTCTGCACTACTAACTCTGACACTAAGTGCTCGTAAAATCGCCGTCTTTCATACGGAAGCGAATACCGCCGGTTCCTCTTCTACAATATTCAGTGCAAAGTCGTGATGTTAACGGAGTTTCAATAATTGCAACGAATGCATTTAGGAGAACTCACTTTAAATCTCGCGCCTGTTAATTCCTTCTTCAAATATTTCCTTAGAAATTAACGTTTAAGAAAATAATTCATGAATGTTTGCAATGAAGACTACCCTACTGTCTTGGCCGAGGAAACAAACAAACACCCCGGCCACACCACCCTTTACACAGCAGATCAAACAAAGCCAGATTAGTCCAAGAAATGATGTATGGGAGTAAGTCCTTGTACGTCCTACCATAGCCAATCAGACCGGACACAACCAAATCATTTATGAATCCATCGCCTAACGAACGAGACTCGAAAGAAGCAGATCGTTCTCGACAAGGCTAGACGAGACCGGCTGGAACTAGACCAAATGAAGTAAACAGCTAAGGACCTACCGACCGACCAACCGACCACGGAGTCCTCTGTATGATATTCATATTTTACACTTCCCCGTTTAAAAAAGCACAGGGTTCAGAAACGTGTTAACGAAGGATGGTCCATTTTCTAACACCTATTTTAATGTTTTATTTCCATTGCGGAAGAGCAATATTACGAATATTTTATAAAAACAAGCTGTAAAATTGTCAACTAAAATGGCATTCCACCGTGTGTGGCAGTGCACTCTCTCCGCAGCAGCGACGAAGTCAGTGTATCAACAGCTGTTGGCTACTTAAGGAAGACAATGCACCATCACGTTCTGGCCTGAAAAATAACTCATTTACAGAATCTAAAAGGTAAAGCACTTCCTAGACAGGCCTTGAGGGTTCCAAGAGTTTGAGGCTCCCAGATATCAAGACAATCAGTACATAAGGTGGTAAGGCTGTTAGCCCTACGCACCGGCCGACTGTACCCACCAGGAAATATCCCTGGTACTCATTTCTGTAGGAGGCTTAGTCGACCCCAGGACCATAGTGCGGCTGGCAACAGTATGGCAGTGAAAAATTCCAATGACACCATTGGGAATCGAACCTGCGACCTTCCTGCTTGAAGCGCAGTAATTTACAGAGTCTGCAAAGTCATTTTTGATGTCAAGTCGCAGACCAGCGCTACTGCAATGAGAGTAACGCAAATTAGTTGAGTTAGATATTTATGGTAAAGCATCCGATTTATGCGTTGTTCCAGTTACTTGATTGCTGCTGTATTGGGAGGGGGGAGGGAAGGCGTCGTGACGTCACACGACGTGTGCAGCCATGTTGGCTAGTGACGTCAGCGAGCTGCAGGTCGATACAGCAGGCGAGCCGATGCGACGGGACCCTGACTCGCTCCCGTTCAATCTTTCATAGTCGGCAGTAGCAAAAACAGGATTGCTAGGCGGTCGATCCAAAGTCAAAGCACAAGATCCTAACGTTCGGCTTCTGACTTCATCCTAATGTTACTGGCTGCTTCACGAAATTACTTACTTTGTCCTAATGTTCTCGGCTTATCCTAATGTTTTTGACTCTATTCTAATGTATCTGGCTTCATCCTAATGTTCTTCGTTGCATCACTCAGTTCCTTAATTCGTCCTAAAATTATTGACTTAAGAGTATCGTAATGTTCTTGACTGTGTCCTAATGTTCTTAGCCGTATCCTAATATGCGCGGCTATATAAAAATATTTTTGACCTGTATACTAATAATCTTTATTGTGTCCTAATATCCTTGGATATAATTGGATTATCTTAATATGACTGGCTGAATTTTAATACTGACCTATATTAAGATTCCTGTCTGCATCATAGTATTCTTTACTGCATCCTAACATTTTTGGCTGTATCCTAATAGTCGTGACCGCGTCTTAAAATTTATCTTATCCTAATATTACTGATTTTTCCTAAGGCTCTATGCTATTGTTCCTGTTTTTCGATCCTTAAAAATCACAAAACATATTCCGCGTTTTCAGAGGGGACTGTCAGTAAAATCTTTTGCGTCTTTTTTGTCCTCCTTCAGACTGGTTTATTAAAACCGTCAGTGGTTTACTGTCGGCAGCGTCTTCAGGCAACACTTTTTTTTTGTTTCTTCAGCACACTTACGGAAGATTTAAATACTAAATGTTAAATTTCATAAGCCTGCCTAAGATAGCTTAGACACAGAATTGAAGGATGTCATTCCATGAGTCAATTCATCTGGATTTTACTGTAAAACAGAGGGTTTAGAGTATTCCAAAGAAACAAGACTTTTCGTGAAATGAAATAACATATAAGTTTGTTACGAATTTAAATGACATTACATTATTTTATTATATGTCAATATAAGCTTAAGAAAGTGTTTCAAAATTATTAGAAACCGAATAATTCTGAACCACTACTTTCCAAGAAGAGCCTTAATGACATGTGAAACGAAGTCTTGAGAAAAATACAAGTGTCAAAATACGAAAATAGTTACTGAAGCACAACAATACATTAAGAAATTTGTAAAAAACTGAAATATGCTCATACCCTGTTATTAAAACACGTGGAATGGAATGGCTTGGGCACATTGTGCGAATGGATGGTGAAAGGACAGCAGTTTACAGAAAGGCAAACCAGAAGGGAGAAGGAAGACCTTGTTGAAGGTAGCTGGACGACGTTGAATTGGTCTTAGGGGATATGGGTGTAAAAAGGTGAAGAACAAGAGCCGTGGACGGAACAGAATGGGCACCTGTCGTGAGGGCAGCCAAAACCAAATTTAGTGTAGTAGTAGTAGTGGGGGTGGTGGTGGTGGTGGTGGTGGTGGTGGTGTTGGTGGTAGTAGTAGTTAGTAGCAGTAGTAGGAAATTGTTGCTGCATTTAATATGACTGTGTACTAACACTCTTAAAAAGAGTATATGTAAGTGTTTCTGGTTACTTTATTTAATGAGCTTTTTAACTCCGAGGCTCACAGGCCTCTTGAAACAATACGGTAAGAAGCACACCAAAGCCGAAAATTTTATTCTGATTTTCGGTGTCTATATGGGAGGTGGGTAGCAGATGGCACACATCAGACTTCCGCACAGTCACCCTAGACATTTAAGCATCAGTCGTATTACCGCACGAAAGTTTGCAACCCTCATTTTAAAAAAATGGTGCTAAACGTCTCTAACTAGGAGATGACAGCCAGTTCACACTAGCGTCTGTCGCAAATGGCTTGCAGCTAGGCGCTTCTTAAGAAGAGTCCTAAGGGGTGGAAATCACTGGGTTCCATACTGCCACCCGGATTTGTGACTTGTTACGACACTACAGTCGGATGGTTACACGCCGTCCTCCACGTAGTCCCAATCTCTCGCGCAATGATTTCCACCTCTCTCGGCTCCTTCAGAAGTACCCGGCTGGCAACCGATTTGAAACAAACGCCGACGTGAATCAAGCTGCCACATTCTGGCTACATACACTGGACACCGACATCTTCTATATCGGGGATACAATCCTTCGTATCCATGGTAGAAAAATGGTTTAATGTCAATGGTGACTACGTGGAGTCTGGTGTGTACCATCTGCTATCCATTTGCCAGGCAGAATACAGCTCTCAGCATCAGAGTGCTACCTCACTTGTTGAAACTCCTTTGGGAAAATAGGGTACGAATATGTTACTTCACGCAAGAGTACTGACTGATGGCCAAGTAAAAAAGACATATTGTAAGAGAAATGAGCGACATTTTAAGATGATAAAAAGGGACGCGAGGCAAGGATATTAAAGTGGCCTTGACCCGAACAAAGTTTTTTAAGATTCTTCTATGAATGAAATGACCATCGAGGTCACATGGACATCAGAGTTGTGGACTCGACGGCTGGTAACCATACATACTGACACAGCAGGACGAAGCTAATACGGGAAATAAACAGTTGCGAACAGACAAAAGGGGATCGCGGGCAGAATAATGTCGAAGTCAGAAAACTGAATTTTCTGAAGTGTAAGTTCGGTCAAACCGACGTTTCGAAAATAACTGCTGGTCTGGACCAGGTGGACTGGGCGTGAATTAGGTGAATATTAAAAAGAGAAACTCACACTGTGTTCAGCAGTTAGCGCCTGTCAACTCTACAACGCGGTTTCCCACGGAACACCGAACTACCCCTTGATAGTTCCAGTATATTTGCAAGAAATCATTATGGTGAAGAAGTACGACGCCCCCGCGTCGCATTTTGGACTCTGCGTGTGATTCGAAACCTAACCACGGGGCATTTTAATTGCTATCGCGTGGTTGGGCGCTTAGGCGCTTATGTGCTAGCAACCCATTGGGTAGTGTGACGGTCACACAAAATTCGAACTCGGACGCTAGAACCCGAATCCTAGTTACCCATTATGGGCTGACCACGTTGCCCGCTGTGCGGTCGCAGGACAGTCGTTTCTAGAAGCTAAACAGCTTGATGCAACAGTGACAAGGAAGTAAGCCTGTGTTTTTGGGTTACTGAACGACGCTGATTCATTTCACAATTCTTGCCCTTGTTGTTGGCAATAAGAAGCCACTCTCTTATTTTGATAAGTACTGGTTGCTATTGTTGCTGGCAAGTGTGCAGTACCGACGTAATCGGCTCACCCGCGCCAACAACGGTACCCACAGGAATACTTGTAAACGTTGCAATGAAACTGAGTCATGGTAATCTCTCCAGCCATAGAAACGCTGGTAATCCTGGTAACAAAGGCAACCATGGTAACGGTTATAAATGTATGTAGGTTTTCACGTAATATGCCTGTAATTTTATCAGATTTTAACCAAACTTAATTTTCTCAATACGTTTTAGCGACACCCTCAAGGTTTAAAAGTTGGAGCCGAGCTGTTCCATACCGACGGGCGGACAAAAATGTCCAAGCTCAAGGTCCAGCGACACGGAACATTAGTTGTTGTTGTTATTATTATTATTATTATTATCATCATCATCATCATCATCCACAATACGAAGAGCAACGACTGACAGTAAGTTTAAAAGAAGAAGTTAATGTTTTTACGTCTCTTGTCATACGCTCTCCTGGCGGTCTTCCCTACAGCCTGGAGTCTTTCTCAGACAGGCAAGCAGGCAGGCGTTTTGTCACACGTCACGGAAACTTCACGAACACGAACAAGACCGCACGGATATGATAACTACGTCAAACGATATCGATTTCTTTCGCGGCAAAAACTGTTACGTAAACTATGATATGTCATTTGTTGCAATAAGTTTACCACGCTCGCTTTACTAACCAAAAGACGCAGGGTACGCCAGACGCGATTCACACCACGCTGCTTCATGTCGCACCGACTCTGCGCACGCGTACCGCAGAAGCAACACATCTGTAGTCTTAGAGTCGCCATCGACTACGTCACACATTTCGAACAGATTAATGTAGCGGTCGTGATCCACACGAGATGCCCGAGTCGAATCTGGGCCACGCATATGCGTAAACGGGATCTGCGCTTCTTGTGGATTTTACGCACCGCAGAATGGTAGATTCGCACCAACGTTTCGGGCAGCCCATCTGTCCCATCTTAAATAGTTAAACATTCCACGAAGAATTCTTCTTGAACTGCTTGACCGTTTACGATAGGACCGATAGATTGCCCAGGAACGTCGATAGAGATATACTACTATACGCTGCGTAACAGACCAAAAGACCGCAAATCTCAGATTCTTCTTCGTGCTTTCCCCCAGTCCCTCCAGCAAAATCCGGGACAGTTCCGCTATTGGACAACGGCAGAATCTTTCCAAATTCTTTTCTATTCATTATTCATGAATCATCTTAGAGTACGAGGTTACTGACAGCTGCGACAGTAACCCAAATTACGAACTAATTAATACTGTGGTTCCTAATGTTTACCGCAGCCGCCACCCTCTTTGGTTCACATGATATACTGTCGAACATTGACAGAAAATCGTTACGTAGGTCAGATTTAAACCTAAGGCAAAAAAGGTAACGCAATCTCTGTTCAGGCCTATTACAGGTTCAGACGTTTCCACAAGACCAAGGCTCCCAGATTTTAAGACAATCGGCACAGGAAGGCTGTCAGCCCTTTGCACCTGTGCCCTTACCCCAGATACTCATTTCTGTCACAGTCTGCGTTGACCCCAGGGCCATATTACCGCCAGAAGGACTATATAAATGAAAAATTCCAATGACGCCATCAGGAATAGAACTCGCGACCTCCCGACTTGTAGCACAGTGCCTCATCCAACTGCTCCACAGCCTGCCCCTGACTGAATAACAACAGCGCTGGCTTTATGAATTTTGTGTCAAGCGTAAGGTTATGGCAGCTCTGCTGACGATTCAAGTTTGCTTACATCTGCACACAGCCAGCTAGCTGCAGCTTAATGTTCCACAACACTTGCACCTTGAAGAGTACTGCTACACATCCTTGTCAGCAACCCGAACGTGACACTGAATGATAAAGCCTCACTTCTGTCATCTTCAAGCTCACATTGAAACCTACTCCAGCTCAAGTGATGCTATGTTGGCGCAGATGGTGCGCCATGAAGTTGGGTGGCGGGGGGGGGGGGGAGAGGTTTTTTAAGGGAGGACACACAAAACGCCCACCCC
>Ga0136643_10005482_pt1 | contig 17900 bp, 8 predicted proteins | sample TergutLab28metaG_FD_96883 | JGI IMG/M metagenome (GOLD analysis project Ga0136643, IMG submission 96883) | Labiotermes labralis P1 segment gut microbial communities from Petit-Saut dam, French Guiana - Lab288 P1 (version 3) (version 3) | ecosystem: Host-associated > Arthropoda: Insects >...
CCCCCCCCCCCCCCCACATTTCATTTCCCCTTGGCAACTTTTTTTTTGTGCGCGCGTTGTGCTGATGTCTGAATTTAACCTTTTGTTTGTCGTATGATAATGAACTACAAAAGTTGTGTGAGACATTGGTAGGAGATTGTTGCTGTATTTTCCATCAGAATTTGGTCAGCGGTGAATTAGGTTTCAGTCAGGAAGGTGAATGATTGACACTCTGTACCATATGCAACATAGTTACACTGTTTAGATGCTTCAGATATTCCATTTAAACTTAGGATTACTTGATGTATGGTCTGTCTTCTATTTCAAAACAGCATTTCTGGAATTCGTGTAATTGTCCAGAGGTGAGAGAGTGGCATGACAGCTGCTCAGTTGAAACAGAGCTGTTCGCAGTTGAAACAGAGTTGTTCTCAGTCTCTAAGCCAGCCCTGTCTTCCAGATCTAAATAATAGGTGCCTCACTACTCTTATATTTTAGGATGGGAACATATCCAGTTCCCAAAATGTTATGTGTGTATACTTCTGTGTGTGTCCCTGCATATGTGTATGTGCACATGTGTAAGAGGTTGTGACAGTCCAGAAGTTGGGTAGTTTGGAGTGTGCTATCCCATCATCAGTTTTTAAGGGTGGACTTTAATTTAACTCTTATTGCCATGCGAGTCCATGTGCTGGTCTAAAATGTAATAGGAATGGCCTAGCATGCCATAATGCTGGTCTCTGTGTGTTTACTTGATAACAATTTAAATGACCATGCTAAGCCAGAAAAACTCAGGCTGTCCCAAAATACAGTTGGCATTTAAATCCATCTCATAGAAGTTAAGCCTGACCGTCATGCATTCTAATGCTGAAAATGGGCATTGCACTTTTGTGACTTGGCAACAATGCATCTCTCTTTTATTTGCAATAAAACTCCCCAGGAAGGAAACCTTACTTCCTGAAAATGAATTGCATCCATTGTGAGAGACATAAGTAAAAGTGAATAATATCATCAACAACCAATTGGCACCAGCAGTGCACACCATGTGACTTATTAAGTGCTAAATTGCTAATGAGAATTTTATGTATGCATATACGTCTTCTCGCATATGGATGGCTTTTCGCAGTAGAATGGGATATGGTTGTCTTGCGGATTCTCCATTATCGATTTTGTACAGGATTCTGGCTCCTATGGTCTACACGCAATGATGTAAACTTTATGCTAGATCAAGCTGTGGGTGTTAATCGTTCTGATTCTCACCTTTGATCGATGTTGCATTTGTCATAGTTACTCTGAGCGTGTTAATTTCCCATTGTAAGTTACTCGGTTTATATTGTGTTTCTGAGTGTGTTCACATAATTAAAAAAAATATTAGGGGAGTCCATAGGCAACTGGATTTTCAGTAAATTTTATCCCTCATCCAGAATGATTAATTTTTGCATGGTCAAGTACCACTGTGGCTGGTGAAGTTTGTACTGTGTTTTATGTGCCTTCATATTTGTGTACAAACTGTGTATGTTCAAATCCCATTTGTAGTTTTCTGTTGTGATCACAGGGTTTCAAACATAAGTGTGTGCTCTTTGGTCAGTTTTATTTTTGGAAGTGTCTGAAATTCTTCAGTGGAATACCATTTCACACTTCTGCTTGACACCTTCTGTTGAATGTTTCAGCTTGTATCTCGAGCCGCCCTGGTCAGTGTGGTCGAGCTGATGGTTACATACTTGAAGGAAAAGAACTCGAATTCTACATGAGAAAGATAAAAGCAAAGAAAGGAAAATAAAATGTAATGTTAAAATACCGGGAAACACTGTGTTGAGAGGGTCTGTGAAATAAAATCTGTTGTTAGGCTCCACAGTGTGTGTATAAATGTCCTTTTCCTGTGAAGTTCTGTAGTTTGCATTAACTTTTTATTTGAGAGTTTTAATCAAGAAAGAGGGCTGTGATCTCTACACAAGCCAGTCTATTCTCATGCACACAAAATTAAAAACATGACATGCTGTTTTCCAGTTACAGGAATTGAGTGGAATTTTGGCAGATGCTGTCTTTCAAATATGAAAGAATTGTTAAATAATGTTCAAGGATAATTGTATCTTGCAACACATGACAGTGCAGACATATCAGTTATGCAGTGTCACCTGACAGCAAGTAGAAATGTCAGCTGTTTGCATAGTGATGTGTTCCTTATTTGTGAAGTAGAAATGCACAAAACACAAGTTCTGCTACCCAAAGCATTAACCAGATCATTCACCTTGCCTCACCATTATGCTGGGTTGGTTGAGCAGTATGTATAAAAATGTTGGTTTTGTTAACAGTGGTGTGTGATTTTAACAAACGGCCATCAGGCTAGGTTAGAAGGTATTCCCCACACACACACACACAGGCCTAATTTATGTCTTACTTGTTGTGAACATGATACAATAATTGCAGTGCATAGTTGATCACACTGGTGCTTCTGTACAAAACCATGAAATCCATTCTGCACTTCACACATATGTAATGAAGTAAGCCATTTTTGGCATCTGAAAATTCAGTCTTGGTGTGTGGAATAAGTATTTTTTAGCAAGAAAGGTTACTAGCATCCCAAACTCATAAAATTTTTATTACCTTTAAATTTCTGTGCTGTTAGTCTATGCATTTGCTTTAGCACATCATCACAAACACGGTAAAGATCCAGTACTGACTTATGTCTTTATAGTCCCATTACCCCAGATGATACAACAACACTGCTGATGAAATAGGTAAGCTGAAGACAGTTGATATGAAGCATAGCAGTTCATAAGATGGCAAAAATTGAAATTTTATGGAAAACTGCAGTATTGTTTTTCTATAAAATGGGAGTCATTATACATGTAAAAGTTAAGTGCATATATGTCTCGGTTCCTTTCATGAGTTATGTTTAGAAATTTTGGCTTATATTCAGTATATCATTTCTGGCAGATTATAGTCATCTTATTGTGAGGGAAACATTTTCCTGTTTTCCAGATGTTGGTAAGTTACAGTATTTAAGACAGCTGTTGCAGTTTTTGTTGGATGATTGCAAATAGAGCACCAAGTGTCATTAGAAGGGGCACATTGCTGTATCAGAATCACCTGTGTTTTAGAGCAGGGTGCATGACTTTGGGGTGCTTGAACTTGGACAGAAATTGAAATTAAAATATATAGTATTTTCTGTGGGAACATTTTGGGTGACATGCTCTTTGTTCGGTTTGAGCTTGGTTGTTACGCGTTTTGTTGGCATTGTGGGCACCAGTTTTACTGTGGTATCAGTTTGAAGGGTAACTGTTAGGACATGTTTTATTGTGTTAAGATCATTTATAACATGGGAATTTACCTTAGCTGATATGCTGTGGGAGCTGTAATGTTGGAGGTGGCCTTGTCGGTATGGTGGTAATTTTTTATGTATATAGTCTGCTGGTGCCATCCCAGGCAGGCTAGTTACATGCATTTGGGTAGTTAGTGTGGAAACCTCACGTAGAAATAATCTTGCAGCAGTGAGTACCCATTTGCCTTGATGTAGAGTCAGTCTGCAGCAAACTCATATTGTTAAACTCCATTGTGGTGTTAGGGCTTGTGGCATCATCTTGATACCAAACTGCTAAATGTCAGCCTAATTTACCATGTGGGAACAGGAAAGCGAAGTGTAGTGGATTGTACATCAGCTGCCTATCAAAAATTCACTGTAATCCTCCACCTCATCAGTGCAATATAATGTCTCATTCAGCTCCCATACTATCAAGTAAAATGGTGGCCACCCCATTACATGTTGGGTGATTGTGTGTTCACAAATCAAATCCCAAGGCTTCATGAGTTGCCAGTTGAGCATTGAGGACTTCTTGATTTCTTATAAATTTGGAATACTGATTCTTCTCCCTTCTGCTTATCCATTGTAGTGATTGAACTATTCCAGTTTTGGTCTACCGTACTGATGTGTTTTTGATCACATTCATTGTTTCTGTCAGTTGTTTTTTATTCCATATGACTGGTTACATCTTTCAGAACTTTGTCAGTGCCATAATTAGACTTATACATAAACACAACTGAAGCATGTGGTACTATGAACCTGTCATGTCTTTTTATGTTGCGTTACGGACATGAGTCCATCTGAATGTGATATACAGTAAAACATCCTAGGCATGTATAATGCTGTATGTTTAAAAGTACCATATTCAGGGTTATTTTCCAAAAAATGTTTTAAATTACCTAAAGTTAATATTTTGATTCAGATTTATGTATAAAACAGCAGCTTCTGATTTCATCTGTACAGTGGTCTGACATCAAACCCATGCAAGGAGGTGTAGCCTGATGAAGTAGATTTGTTGTTGATGAATGGTTTGCCAGTATAACCTTCTCTAATTCACTTGTGATATAGTACGGACAGGAGTTTTGAGAGTGCTTTACTACCAAAATAAACACTTAAAATTAGAATACAGAGTCATTTGTAATGGAAAGTTGCTGGTCTGCATTTTATGGAAGTTCCTACTGTTACTTGACTTTCCATTAAATTAAAATATAGAGGTTGAGGTTTTGCAAGATGTGGAGATCTTTATCAATTTGAGATAGTTCTTGTGGAATCATCAGTATATCCTGGAATTAAGTGGGTCAACTATCTTCCCAGCCATGAGGGCAACATTGGTGTCTGTGTCCAACACGAAGTAGAGAAATGGGTGTGCAATTACAAATCTCTCGGTTGTTGCTCTGGCTGCCATTGTTCCTGGAAATGGAAGTTTCAAAGCAAGGTTTATGTTATGTTACATATTTTTTCAGTACAAAACAAGACAAATTTTACCCCTTGAAACTAATGACTGTAATGAAAGTTCTTTGATTCATTCAAAAGTCAGAAACATTTCAAAAGTAGTAGCTGGTGTGTATGTGTTCACTAACATACAGTGCAATATTGCATTCTACAGAACAGGGCTGCACTTTTACAACCTGCTTGAAACCCTGTAATTAAGAAGAGAGGAAAGACAATCTGTGCCAGAAGTTATGAAGTGCCCAGACACATTCTTTATGACCATTACTTTTTGAGAGAAAGAAGTTGTTCATAAACTGAGGCATATATTTTTGTAATTCAGTAACTGTGTTGTATGTACGTGATAAGAATTTATAACGTAGTGAGAAACAGCTTAGTCAGAGCTCGTGTTGAGGTCTTGATCCTAATGAAGTAGGTTTTGTAGTGTTACTATTGTTTTTCTTGTGGGGAGTTTTTTATCTGTGTTTTGCAGGGTTGATGGGGAAACTAAGATTATATGGTGAGTATTTGCTTATTGAGCAGTTTCTTATCTAGAATAACATTTCTCATCCTGAAGGTTCATACATTTGTTACAATGCATTGTCTGGGCATGTATACCTTCAGCACAGAATTCTAGGCTTTGAAAATAGAACCACTGTGAGCCACATTTCTGCACTTCAGCATGACTTTGGCAGCCGTAATCACCAAGATACTTTTCCAGAGGTCCAGCAACATGAGGAACTTAGTGCCAAGACCCCACACAGCCCAACAGGCAACCTTGTTACAACAATTTGGGTGGGAGTGTCATACAACCACTGTTATATCATGCCAAGTGACTTCCATATTTATGGCTCTCTGAAAAAGCATCCTTATGGTCACAGATACCAAAGTGTTGCGTTAAGTCCAGGAAGCTGTCTGACAGTGGTTCTGTTCACGAAGCCCAGAATTGTGTGGTAATACATACATTGCCTGATAGTGTGTTGTGACAAATGCGTGAAATTTCAGGATAACTATGTAGATGTTCCATTTTCTCATGAGAAATGTTATTTTGAACAAAAAGTTGGCAAATAAACAAATATTCACCATGCATTCTTACTCTCATATCAACATACAGGATTTCTGATCCTGCAGTAAGTGGCAATAGTGTCACAACCAATTCACAAATCTATGTATGTGCAGTGATGTTCTTACCAAATGTACAAAATTAAATAAGTACAAGTGTAGGGTGGTCTCCAGCAGAATAAAGTAAAATCCCTTTGATCTGGAAGCTGATAATCCAGAAATCTTGATTCTTTGGTGGTTCAGACAAACCTGAAGTCAGGAGTTTTGGTTGTAGTAACATCCAGTACGTATAGTGATCCCATGTTTTTATCTAAGGTTATCTGGACTTCATTGAGCCTATTAAGCTGTTAAAATAGTCTCCAGAGATCCTAAGATGAGTATAAAGTGCGGTTAAATGATAACAGCTCAACTGGTGCATTTTACAAGACATCAACTACTTGTTGAAGCTTTCCATATAAGCCACATTGGGTTGTAGAGTAATTCAGAGATTCAGTAGATAACCACATTTCATTTGTACATGTATATTGAATCTTTGAATTATTGTATGGCCTGATGATGGCTAGTATGAAAAGTGGGAACACATACCTGAGTTTTTTTAAAATGTTTTAGTTATGCTACACTGTTATTTGTGTAAATGCACAATGGGATGAACCATGTACATAAACTACTGCTGGCAAGAGACTCCAGAAAACCTAGAAGATCCTGATGCCCCTGCATCAACAGCTAAAGGAGATATCCGAATTGTGTGCCCAGACTAGTTGGACAGCCCAAATATGGGTGTGGCAATAAAAAAATTACCCTAAGAAATGAGGTCAGTTATGGTACTCTTTGATAATCTTGAATATTCGATAATTGGGCACCACTCTGGTCTCATAGATGCTGCATTAAAGAAATTCTGCTGTAATGTTAACATTACATCTCATGGATGTCCCACTGCTCCGTAGATGAAACGTCGCAAGACCTGACCAGCATTGTATGTATTCCTCTTGTGCAAATTGTACAAAGAACACAAAATCCATTAAAATTTCATAGTTAAAATGTAACCATGTAACATTTTATTGTTTTCTCCGGGTTACAAGAGGAGCAAAAATTCTGCAAAGTATAACTGAAAAAATATTTTCATTATGCCCTGTGAGGATTCATATGTTCATGAGCAGATTGCTGTGTTGCGGTCCCTGAAGGCGTAATAGCTCATACATATGTGAGTAGCTGTATGGATCATGTAAATGTGCCATATGATAAAGCCCATGATTCATGAACTCTTAAAACTAGTTTTGGGCATGCCATCAATTTAAACATGAAAAACATATGCAGTTGAACACTAATTTAGAATAAGGTGTTGTGTTGTTCCTTAGGGACAGTTTATCCAAATGCTTGAATATTGGCATCCACTTTCATAATTCATGACAAGTTTCAGAATCCCTTTTAATATTAATAGTAAATTTACATCAAAATGTGTGTTATGACTGCTTGATATTTCTTATGCCGACATCTTTGATAGATAACATTTTTTGCTCTGTGTATTTAAAGAAATGTGTACACCTATATTTTAAGGTTTAAATGCAGAATTTCTCTCTCCCTGGAAGCTGTACATATCTGTTCATACAGTGATGGAGGAGGCAAGGAATGTGTACAGAATTGTAAGCTCTGGAACATAATTCCCCTTTGCTATGAGTAATTATGTACAACTGTAAATAAAATAATGATAGCACAAAGTTGCTCAAATGCCCAGCCTGACATCATTCTATTGTTTCATTAGCTCATGCCCAGCTGGGTACTGAAGTTTGCAAATGAATGGTTACTGTGCAAAAGACCCTAGTTCCTGCTTCACATTCCCTCCAAGCAAAACAAAAGCTTTCATAAATACTCTAATTACAGATGAGTCATTATGTGTAACCTTGAAATTGTCAACACTAGTGCCATCAAGTTCTGCTTCTAGTCTTGGATCTGCACAACACTTGGAATGCAGGGAGCCACAGCCCTGTGAAATGGGCAGTCTCATACAAGTGGACATTAATTTCATGGTTGTCAAATTTGACACAGTTGCATCATTGTAACCAACTTAATTAGCTAAAAATGCATACCCATGATTGATAGCTACTTTCATTGTAATTAGTTTGTTCAGTACTGTGTTACTTCACAGTTACAAGGCTACCTGTCTAATAATTGCTCATGGAAGACTTCATTGCAATTATGAAGGGAATGGGGGGATGACATCTTTGACTAATAACAGCAGTGAACTTATCATTCAGCAAGTTCTGTCATACTTACTGGTTTGGATGTCCAGGATTTTAACGTAGTTCCTTATGACGACAGTTACTGATTGTTCAATGTTTCTTACATAGAGTTCTGGATCATCAGACATTCCAGATAGGTCAGCCCGGCGAGGATCAAACACATCCCAGATACCAAGCTGGAACCAGGTCATCCACAGTAAATAAAAAAGTATTAAACTACCTTCTGGTACATAGCATGTTAGAAGTAATTCTTGTCTTCCTATTTTATAACTTCAGTTACATGTTCACTCTAATATAAACATGCAGGACAACAATTTTTAAGTCTCCAGTCTTTTTTCTAAATGTACTGGCATTTTTTATTGATATTATACACTTATTCATTGAGTTTGCTTTAAAGTAAAGGTTAATTTAAAGGCCTCAGAACATGTTATTGCCAATTTTGTTCAAATGGCTTAACCACTTATGATAACTATAAATGTTTTTATACATGCATCACGCGCTGTAAATACCTCCATTTTTAATTGAATACGTAGACTGTAACTGTGTCCTACTTCCTTATTTACATATTGACAGAACAATTTAATCTCCTATTTACTCTTATTTCCACCAAGTGGTCTTGTCCCTTGGGTTTTCTGAAAAAGATTTTGTATACATTTGTCTTCTCCATCATATACATGTTTCTGTAACTGAGGCCAGATTTGCTGAGAATAGTGGTAGGGTGCCTAGAACTCCGAGAGCTTTCAAGTTTGTTCATATTTTACCTAAAAGTAGTTCGTCACTGAAGTTTAAATACAGCAACAGATTACCTGCTGCAATGTAGGGGTGAGAATAACAAATCCTTCCACCATAAAGCTGGGTATGATAGCCTGCACTCTGGTGGGTCGAAGAGCTTGGTAGATTTCACGTAGCGAGCAAGATGTCAGGTCATATATGAGTTGTCGCAGTCCCCGTCTTTCCACAGGTAGTAGCAGCAACAACTTGTATCGCTCATCCTGCCACACACCACGCTTTATAACTTTATAATCCTTGAAGGAAATCTCGGGACACGTAGCTTACCATATACGATATTAAAACCTCATCTGTGAATATGTATCAGTGCAGATATAGTTTTGTTACATTAGATAGAAATGGGTATCACCTAGAACCAAACATTTTTTGTTTCAAAATTTAATTTGGTCTAAAAATTATTTTGCCCTGTCACTTCTTGTATGTGTTAAGAGTGTACTGAAAACAATGAAATGCTTGTGAAATAAGTTTGAGTGACGTGGTTAATGTTACAAGTTCATCTACCTACAGTCTTTCATTCATCTGATTTGTTTTGTCTGACTTACATTATAGCATGTACCAAGTACAGAAAACTGCAAGTTCTCATGCTGATATGTAAGGTCAATAGCAGGGGTGCACAAATCCCAGGCATCAGGTTACCTGGGTGGCTAAATATTGAATGACATTAATGTTTGTAAGTGCTCAGTATGTAACTTGCTTCATGTGATGCTTCGTATGCCTAGAATGTCAAGGTGCCTCCTAGACTGTTGGAAAATTTGTACCCTCCTGGTCAAACATATTTAGGTAGTGAACTAGTATAAGTACACAAATCCAATGCAGTCTGTAGGTGTTGTAAAATATAATTTTCCTTTACATATCATCCAGAATTACATCAGCGCTGCCACTCCTTTCGATGTCCAGTAGTTGAAGATCTTTATGTTTTTTGGAAACAGCCAATAGGATATTAATGAAACAGAGTACAGCCATGGCACATTTTTGTTTTACACAACATTCATGTCCACAGATGATGAACTGCCATTAATTTGAGAATCCTGCTATGGAACCGTTTTTAAGAATCAACACTTACATCTAAAGGAAACTCCAGTGCTTGTGCATGCAGGCGCTGTAAGTAGGCAAAGTGGAATATTGCCGTGTAGCTCATAACAGGAACCAGTTCCTCAGACACACCATCTATGAGGAAAGGCCTCTTAGGCAGCTGGTTGTACAGCTCATAACCACGAGACAGCTGGCTATCAAACATTCCATTCTGCAGCTGCAGGCTGATGTCAGGAAACACAATCGCAGCATCTGAGAAAAATAAATTTCCTGCGTTGACTCAAAAATAAAGTATATAACTGAATTATACTCCCTCATTATAAGACTAGAACCAGAGAAGACATGGAAGAAGAAAACATCCTATCCACAATCCATCAGAAAAGCATGTTGGCAAGTGGTTGAAGAGATGCATTAAGTTTGGTGCCATGATGGCAACTGTATGTCTGCTTGTATGCACATGTTCTATTTCTAAATGCAAACATTTGTCTGTGACATCATCTTTTCTCATTCTAAATGAACCTTTTTTGAGTTTCAGCTGTCACAATATTTTCAATCCAGGTTTGCAATCAGTTTCTGTACCACCCCATATCTATATCCTGTAACTAACAGTAGCTGTAACAGGACCAAATGTATGATGTTAACACAGTAATTGTAAGATTAAGGATATACTGGAGAGTAGTTTTTGAGGTCCATCATTCTTTACAAACAAAACTTGAATCTCATGACAAAAAAGACAGAGTAGGATCACAGAAACGAACAGCACTTTACCTTCTATGGATCTTGTTGTTCTTTTACTAGACATCAATATTGAATTTTCGTGCTGGGTTGGATTGGGTAAGTTGTATGCTAGAGGAAGGGGTGTGCTTAGTATTGTCTTAGGCTCACTGATCCCGTTTGTAGACTGAATTAGTACATCTCTGTCTGGGACAGTGCTTTCTCTGGTGTCTGTTTCTGTTGATACCACATGTTCTGTTGCATTGTCAGGAATTGTGTTGTCTATGTTGGTTACTGGGAGGACAGTCATTTTCCCTGTTGGCTCTTCCGTCGATGTCTCCATTTCTGTTTGTTCTTCTGTCAGTGTCTCCATTCCTGTTGATTGTTCAGTTGGTACCACTGTTCCTGTTTGTTCTGTCTGTGCCACTGTTCCTGTTGCTTGTACTGTCTGTAAGACTGTTCCCATAGGTGATGTTTCTGTTTGTTGTTCTGTTGGTGTTACTGTCTCTGTTGTTTCTTCTGTTAGTGCCATTATCTCTGTTGGCTTTTCAGTCCCTGTTACCGTTTCTGTTGGCTGTTCCATCAGTGCTGTTAATTCAGTTTGTTGTTCTGTTGGTTCTGCTGTTTGTGTTTGTCGTTCTGTTGTTTCTTGAGGTGCAGTTGGTGCTGATTCCTCAGGTACATTTCCCAGCACAGCAATGGAAGTAATTTCTGCTGATGTGCTCACTCCCTCATCATCAGTAGGTGATGCTGGGCTTGTTATAGATGCTGACAACAGTGACGACGCCTGTTCGTTTCCTGAAGCTGCATCACTGGTCAAGAGAGTTGTAGATTCATCTGCTGTTGTTATGTCATCACCAGAAGGTGTTGGTAAAGTAGTGCTTTGGCTTGGGATGTTTAGTGTGACCAATGTAATGCCAGCTTCTAGGGATGTTGCAGCTGTGGGTATCAAATCTTGCTCTGTAGTGGTATCAAGTTCTTTAACAGTTTCAGTCATTGATAGTGCTGTTGTGTAGGTGACAGCTGTGCTTCCTGTCACATCATTACTTTCTGTCACCATGCCCTTGGGTTCCATTGTTGTCATGGTTTCAGTTGTGTCCATTGTAGAGCTGACATCTTCATTGGTTGTGGACATGGTTGTAGTGGTTGTTGTGGTTGTAGTGGTTGTGCTTGTGGTGGGAGGGAAACTGTTTCCTGCAGCCAGACCCACATCATACCCGTAGAACCGGAGCACACGTCGATACTCCGGTAGTAAGGAAGTGTGATTCTTGTTTAGCGTCAGCCCACTCAGGTAACCCTCATGACTGAAGTAGCCCTGTGGAACAAAGGTGGTGCATGAGATGTAGGAAAGTATCGTGTATCAGTTATATTAGCATGAAATAAAAACAAATATACAAGTCATAAATGATCAATATTTTTTTAAGCTCCCACGCAATATGGTGTAGTATTTATGTAACAACAGAATGCAAAATCTAAAAATGGCAAATATGAAATTTCACCCATCATTGAATTCATTCCTGCACCATTAGAGTCCTGTTCATTTCCTTAAGGCCGTTTTCAGTGAGATGGTATTTGACAAATTTGACATTTTTCAGTTTTCTGAAAGCCTTGTCACACACATATACCCCATTGCCTGATGGATCTTCACCACCAGTCACTGGTATTTTTGTTGTGTAACCCTTGAGGCTTTACTTATGTGCGGTTCTGAAGTAGCTGGTAAAAATAGGCGCCCTGGGCGGACCACGCGCAAGAATGAGTGGAGTTATACCTCCACTTCTATATCATGTTCAGGACAACTTTTTTTACTTTACTCGTCCCGACCTAGGCTCAAATTCTTTCATATGTATAATTGTTTAATGGAGAAATACTAATCAGACGGCCGACCTTTTGATTTTGTGCGGACGTTGAAATAAGTGTGATACAGCTGAGTAAAATCTTGTTTTACTGTCGGGCAAACACCATTACAAATATAATTTTCTGTAGGAGCCGTCAGAGCAGAAAGGGACCGTTACGTGTTTACCGGAAGAACTGTTGTGGTCCTTGTAAGCCGAATTACAGTGCGTTTGTTTTACCACTGTTATTAGCATCACAGCTGTCACGGGGTGTCTTGGCGGATGCAGGCCTGCTGTGCGATAAAGCTGCCACACTCGGAGCGACGATAAAAGAAAGATTATATATCAAACATAAACGCGAAATTATATTTGACAATATTTGTGAAGTACACTGTAATGCAGTCGGGCTAAGAGCATTTTAGAGAGCTGTTCCTGTCTTCATAGTCAGGGATAGGGACAGAACAGGTCTTTGAAACGCTGTTTCCAGCTGTGAGCCGGATATTAGCCCGACTGTACTCTAGTGAATTTGTTTACATTAAAGCTTTCCGAGCCTTGGGTTTATGTAGGCTAATATTTTGAAGTTTACAGAGAAGTTCCGGTCACCTTTATGAAAAACAACCATTACTATTTTCTGTGGTAGTAGATCTGTTTATATAATACATATTAACCTCGAATTTTGTTTGTACTTTGAACTCTGTACTTCTGCTACATTCTTCAATCATAATGTTAAGAGACACATTGCAGTCTTATGGCAGCTGTGTGTGTTGGCAGACCGACGGGATCATAGTACGTGTGGTTGGAGGGGGCAAATTTATCACTGCAGAGTCGCCTCCCTTTCTAAAATCACTAATTTGTGTCTTCAACACAGTACATCAATTTATTCCCTTTAATTCCCACTGACAGTGTACGCTATTTCACGTCCTTCACTGCGGATGACGACGGTTTCCTGCCCTAGAGAGTGCCGTTCTATAGTACCATAATTCTGTGAAGAGTGGTGTTTTTGTTCGATTAGTAGAGTGAAACAGAAGGATCTGCTGTCCGTGAGAGCTTGCAACCAAACAATTCGACACAATTCTAGTACCTCCTGTGGGGGAGTCCACGCAGTGGGACTGAAATCTGTTCTTTTATCAGTGTCATAAGACTGCGAACGGGCTCTAACACCTGTAAGTTGCAGGTATAAACCAGTTCGATTCCCATAACGAAGGTGCTGACCCGCAAGTGACGGTGGATGTCCCGGAAGCCGATGCGCGTGACATCCACGTTCCAGGGCAGTCGCAGTGTATTGTGTATTTGTCTTGCCGACTCCCCTCGTGCCCCCTCGTACAACACCACCAGCACTGACGCCACTCCGTACGGAGAGAATGCAAAATTGCTTCGAGTGTAAGCGTAATCCTGGAAAGAGTTGATACAAGAGTTAACTGCATAGTAAAAATACCGCACTGCGGGTCAGATTTGAGGTTCTGTAGGTGTTCAGCACAGGCATTGCCACCTTATGGTATGTAACACTGTGTAACCTGGTAAACGTTTATCGACGTTACGGAATTACCTACTCGCTAAGCAGGTTCCTCCGAAGTGCCGGTACTTTTCTAACAGACAACACCACGTCACATCCCAGAAGACTGTGCTCCTCATAGTGTCTTCTCGTATCATCATGTCATCTCACAATAATTTTAACAACTAAATGGTGATGGTGATGAAGACAATCATAATCGTAACATTCTAATACACATAACCTCACAGTCGAGCCATAGTGGCCAGGACTGGCTAAACGCTACAATGACAAAACTACGGGCCGGTTAACGTAGCATTCGCGGTTGAATTCCCGCAAGGGGCAAAAAATTTTTCTCTCGTCCAAAGCGTCTAAACCGACATGGAAGCCCACTGAATCTCCTACTCAAAGAATATCGGGGGCTGTTTTCTCGGGGACAAGTCGGCTGGGGCGTGAAGCTGACCAATCGCCTCCATCCAGTTGCGAGGTTAAGAATGAGCAGAGCCACACACCCACTTCCTCATATGTCTTCATGTTGTGCACAGGGACAGCTTTGCGTTACTTTGCTTTGCTGTAGCGGTCGGGGCGTGGCGTTGACCACCCATTCCCACGTAACGTCGAGGTTGAAGAAAGAGTAGAGCCATGCCTCTACTCCCCGTCTGAGCCTTCATGGCCTGTTCTAGGATGAAATTCGCCTTTACTTTTACTTTACTTAATTTACCTTCAGTATAGCCCTACACAACATATTGGTCTTTCAGAACTTATAAAGTAAGAGGGGATACATTTTTACACGCAGTTGGTGCATAGAATCTTTGTCTGAAGGCATTTTATGTCTCAGATTTCCGTTTGAAGTTTTAAGCAGACCGACGTTGATGGTGATGATGATGATGATTATATTTGTGGTGGTGGTGCTGGTGGTGGTGGTGGTGATGGTGGTGTGACCTGTGACATCGATGGATTAGGGTAATGGAGCACCAACAATCCGTGAGCAGCGCTTCGACATTATGAGATGAAATCGATACGTTGTATTGATTATGTATGCGTTTGTGACATTAAGTGATTTCTTGTACAGCAGTAGCTTCGATATTAGTCTCTAGTGTATTTGGTATACTGGACGTTTCGGAATGTGGCTGTATTACCTTCTTATTATGTATTTCTACATGGATAGCACCAGTAAGGACTGAAGCCGGGAGATGCTGAATATTGGACTAACTCCGAGCCAGTCCATCAGCATAATGACAAACAGGCACATGAAGCAGCAAGTAAAACTATCTTGCGAAATTTGTATAGGCTTATGACAAACATAAACCCGAACAGTGGAGAATTCCCAACACAACACGAATGTACCCTCCGTTCAGGTTAGCCAGACGTACGGTTAAGACGGACGGTCCACCAAACGCTTATGCCTATACCTACGTAAAACAAGCCGATTCCCGTACTTCAGCAGTGTAGGGCGACCTCCAAGTTCCCTCTGCAAGGTTCAAACTCGCGTTCGGCTGTAGCGGAAGATCCTTGTTAGTCGTGTGATTGAATATAAACGCGACGAATTAGTTTTGTCCGATAATGTGTACGGTACAACATTTTATGTAGAAAGACTGAATTGTCTATGTGTCTCTAATTTAGAACATAATTTTAGTACTACTAGTTGAACTGTCACAGACAAACAAACAAAAAACTTAGAATTAGTGAATGGAAACAAGAACTAAATCAAACGCACTGAGCTCTGAATATCTCTGTTTCGGCTCCTTAAGCGCAGTATCCTGTAAGGCGACCGTGTTTGTGGATTTCAGTGCAGTAAACAATAGACGATGTAACGTACTTGCAGGACGGCTACACCTAAGTCGTTAGTGACATCCACCATGGCGTCTATAGGGCGCTGATATACGAGCACTGGACCAGGGATGCGCCAGAAAGGTGAATTTCCACCAGTGATCTGTGCTGCCGCCAGTAGTTGTGTTACGAACGAAAGGAACCCTGTAACAAATAGTTACGGGAGAGAATTACGGTAAGTGTTTTCATGTAATTGCTTATGATTTGTACAGTCTAGACCAAAACGAGACTTACGTTAGCTGCTGTATGACGCAGTGCATAATTTTCCCATTTAGGTAAAGGACCGGATATGTACATAACATCAAAATTCTCACCTGTGCACGTTGTGATGTGTATAGACTGTATACATGTTTCGTACGAAGATGTGTATGTAGTTTCATTTGATATTATCTTTGTCTATGATCATTGCAGTCTTCGGAGGTAATGGAGGCAAAACTTGCCTCATTCTTAAATTAGGCGCTATACTGAGGTAAACTGTTAACTTCATCCGCCAGGCCGCGAGGTTATCGGACAGTTAGCTTTAAATGTACGACGACAATGATGATAATGGTGGTGGTGGTGGTGGTGATAATAATGACGAAAGAATAAGAACACAGTAAAAGTAAGCTTGTCCGTCTTCAAACCATGAAGGCATGTAGCTGCGATCATTCTCAACTTCGGCACTAGATTAGTCATCATGCCTGCAGCATTCACTGAACAGCGGGCTATGTTGGCCTTACAATCGGTTCGCATGTTGCAGAGAGAACAAATATCTTTGCCCCTGTCGGTAATCGAGCTACAAATACCTCGACGCTAGAACCCCTAGCCTGGTCACTGCACGGACTATTTCAACCTGGCTCGCTATATATACAAAATCATATATATACATACATACACACGTACATACATATAATCATACGTACGTTCATACTTATATATACATACATACATATGTACATATATATACTTCCATATATACGTACGTGCATACATGCATACACACACATATATACACACATACATACATGCCAAAAGACTCTTGACTCTCTCCAAAACAACAACACACACACATACACACACACACACACACACACACCTCATAAAAAAAATAAGACGGAAATCGACAGAGTTGGAACAGACCGAATGGAAAATCCAGTTCTGCTGGGTCAAAGCACACGTCGGGATCCTAGAAAATGAACTTGCCGACACCCTAGCAAAGGGAGCAGCAACGAACCTGGACATCGCAGAATGCTACAACAGGGTCCCCAAAAGTGTAGTGAAACGTGAACTCGAAGACAGAAGTGTAGACAAGTGGCAAAGAGACTGCAACCGATCTACCAAGGGTAAAATCACAAAAGACTACTTTCCGATAGTTGCCGAAAGACTGAAAATGAAAACAACGACCACCCACAACTTCACAACCACGGTCACGGGACATGGTAACGTAAATGCATATCTGTACCGTTTTAAAATTTCCAACACACCAACGTGCCCATGTGGCGAAACAGACCAAACTACAGATCATCTGCTGTACGAATGACCTACTAAAGACACAAAGAGACACACTAAAGTCGACAATTTCAAAATCAGAAGGCTGGCCAACAAGCAAACACACACTCATAACTAAACATTAAAACGCGTTTATCAGATTCACCAACCAAATTTCTTTTGACAACTTGCACTAAACTGTCACATCAAGGAGTGTGGCAAAGCAACAACACAGTATGTAACAACCAAGACAAATGATGGTAACAAAATATTGTAACTAGAATAGGAGGAAAGCATATAGTATTACATATGTAATGGAACATTCAATAAAATAAATAATAAAAAATATGTACATACATACATACACACAAAAATACATACATACTTACGTACATTCATACATACATTCATACATACATACACACAAAAATACATACATACGTACATACATACATACATACATACGTACGTACATATATACACACATACGTACATGCATACGTACATACACACATACATACATACATACATACATACGTACGTACATACATACATACGTATGTACATATATACACACATACGTACATGCATACGTACATACATACATACGTACATATATGTAACATACATACATGCATACGTACATACATACATACATACATACACACACATACATACATACTTACATACATACATACATACATACATACATACATACATGCATACGTACATACATACATACATAC
>Ga0136643_10005484_pt1 | contig 17898 bp, 11 predicted proteins | sample TergutLab28metaG_FD_96883 | JGI IMG/M metagenome (GOLD analysis project Ga0136643, IMG submission 96883) | Labiotermes labralis P1 segment gut microbial communities from Petit-Saut dam, French Guiana - Lab288 P1 (version 3) (version 3) | ecosystem: Host-associated > Arthropoda: Insects >...
CATGAGCCTCGTGAGGTCAATTGAGGAGCTACTTGAATGAAAAAAAGTAGCGGCTCCAGGTCTAGAAAACAGAGATTAACGGCTGTGGGGACCCGTTGCGCTAACCACGTGACACTCCTCTATCCGCAAAAGTTGGAACTAACTTCGTCGACCGGCGGCGGCCGCTCTGTCGGTATAGTTCGCGTGCGGACTAAGGCCACGGAGTTTTAGTTTTAGTTTAGTTGTTTCGATTTACATATTAACAGGGACCCAAAATATCGATAGCTTGTGCGCGAATTTCTTCACCCTCTGTATGAATCATATATACAGGTTCCGCAGGCATAACGAAAAAAGAGTCTTACTTCTGATTGTCATGAAAATAAGGCGATCTTATATCCGTGAATTATTATTAAAAAATGGTCCGTGTTACTCAACTCATTCATCTGAAGTGCCCCTTATATCATTCTTTACGACCCCTTATGTCCCAGCACCCTTCAGATTAAAACCATATATTACACACGTGCGTGCCTGAGAGCCACGATTACGTACTTTACACTTGCTGGGTAGCATACCGTCGTTTTATCCGAAGATGTTTCGGCGGCACCTACACACCGTCAAACACTCTCGTCACAACTAAGATGCCTCAGGATATTCAAAATACAATCTTATGTCCACCAGATCACACACGTACAACTAGAACATACAGCAGTTCATAAAAATGTCACCACTTTACGGCGCTATAGCTCAGTCGATATTGTGACTAGGCTACAGTGTGGAAAACCGAATAATCGAGGTGCGATTTCCGATAGGGACAACAGGTTATTCTCTTCTGTAAAGTGTCCAGACCGGTTCTGGAGCCCATGCAGCCTCATATTCAACTGGTACTAGGAATAAAGTGGCCGAGGCGCGAAGCTGACCGCTCATCTCCATCTAAAGCCGAGGTTAAGAAAGAGTGGAGATGCACCACCACACTCCCATACGCCTTCATGACGTTCTTAAGGACAACATTAACTTTGGTTTGTTCAGTATGCTACGAACCAATGCGGGCCGGGACCCCTTTTTCCGGGCTTAGGATCTTGTTTGCAGACATCTGGTAGGACCTTTTGGACGAGGGATCATCAATTCGCGCGGTCTGTAGTTACACATGACGACACAGACACAATGAACCCAAGAATTCACCCGCTTAGCGGAACTCGAAAGTGTGGCCAGTGCCATCAGCCATTATAAGACAGGAGGTGTTATTGTCCCTGAACACGATAGCTGCCACGAGCTTTATCGCATAGGAAGCCTGCAGCCACCGGGAATTTAGAATCTGTTTTCACCATACTTCCACCTTTCTTTACGTCACTTGATAGTAACAAAATGCCGACCTCCAACTTCCAAGCAGGCTTCGTATCTTCTGACAACATTTCTCGACAAAAGACAAAGCACTTATGGACATATTAGCAATTATTGTGGATATTTGGAATATACTTCCTCTTCTCTTCTTTCCTTGAATTATGATAAAATTGACTTAACGTAAAGGTTGGAATTTGTTTCTTCTTGGAAGCAAAGAACGGATATCGGGAAATATTCCTTTGCACATAGGACCATTAAAAACTGGAACCAACTACCTGCAGAAGCGTTAGAAACTTTATCTTGTAAACCTAAGATTTTTAGAAATAGAGTTGGGAAAGCAATTATAAACGGGGTGAAATGAAAGGAATTGAAGTGTGGCGAAAATCACCTAAAAGTGCATTGAAGTGAAGTGAGGTGAAGTGTGGTGATGTGGGGTGAAATGGAGCGGTTGGAAATTTAAGTGGGGTTGAGCCAAATGAAAGGGTAGTGAAGTGTATTTGGGCGAAGTTTAAATGAGAGGAAGTGAAGCGCCGACAAGTGTAGTGAAGGTCTTAGTAACAGGGCGTCTAATATTATTAGAAGATATATAGATCACACGAAGTTTGCTGCTTATACGGCTTTTTCGTTTAACACATTCTTTCATGCTCTTTTGGTTCCTTTTTACCAAAGTACACATGGTTGTATGTTTTTTATGCTTTTGTTTAATTTTGTAATTTATGTATTTTTATTGTTATGTTTATGTATTCTTATTGTTATGTATGTTCTATTCTGTATATTCTGTACTCATCGTGCCAAATGGCACACTTCTGCTACCCTGACTGAGGTTTTTCCGTGCTTTTTCCTCAGTTATAAGTCAAATGCCAGGGTATAACTCGCAAAGACGGGGCACGGCCCGCACTCTTCCCAGTTAGTTGTTAACTGTGCTGTTCTATGTGTTGCTAATTGTGTTGTTCTATGTATTGTTTGTGTGTAAATGCGTACTGTACTACTGCCACCGGGTGTCAACCCGATTGCAGTTAACAACTGTATCAATATCAATATCTATAACAAATAACATCAGCCCTCAGTGCACTCGGTGCACAACTTACTTACTTACTTACTCCATGGTGCAGAGTCCTTCTTGAGCAGCTAATTGGTTTGCAGCTAGTCAAGAAATTCCCCGCATTTCACGGAACCCGAAGGTTCATTATGGCACTCACAAGCGTCCGCCACCTGTCTCTATCCTGGGCCCGCCCAATCCAGTCCATATACCTACATCCCACCTCCTGGAGATCCATGCTAATATTATCCCCCATCTATGCCTAGGTCTCCCCAGTGGTCTCTTTCCCCCCGGTTTCCCCACCAAGACCCTATACACCCCCTCTCCTCAGCCATACGCGCCACATGCCCAGCCCATCTCATTCTTCTCGATTTTATCACCCGCACAATGATGGGTGAGGAGTACAGATCATTTAGCTCCTTGTTATGCAATCTCCTCCATTCCCCCGTTACCTCGTCCCTCCTCGGTCCAAATATTCTCCTCAACACCATGTTCTCAAACACCCTCAGCTTCCTTTACTCCCTCAATGTCAGCGACCATACAAAACAACAGGCAAAATTATAGTTGCATTCAGTGCACAACACAGTCCAAAACTAAGGTCATGCAAAGTAACTTCATGGACTGCAAGAAGATTTTTTGGAGCACTAATACATGTTATTTTGGTTGTTTGCTTTCCTACTTGGTGTAGATCACATCTCGTCCCAGAAAAAGACAAATTTTCGTATTTTATTTTTGTCCAGTATTCAACCTCACCTTTGACACGTTTCCATGACATGCCTAAAAAAGTATTGCAAATGAATTCTGTGTTCAACAGTGCACACTTCTCACAAGCATTAAAAGAAGTTCTGTCTTACAGCACCAGTAATCTTCCGTCGCACGGTCCAGTGATGACAAGAGGTGGGTTGCGTGGGCTGATTCACTTAAGGCAGCCGGCGTCCGTTTCCCTTCAATGGGGGTACGATTATAAGACCTGTCTGTACAACGATCTGCCTATTCAATTATTTATTTACTTTATTATTGTTTGTTTTAAAAACGCTGTCACATGACAGTACTCGTATTAGACCCAGAGGAAAAGATTTCTAAGACAACCAGCAACAACTAATTGGAAACTAAGTGCTAGGAAACAGTCACGGCTTACTTTAAGGTATTATGGCGGTATCTGATTTGGTGGGGAAACCTGAGGGAAAGAGACCACTTGGAAGACCTAGGTGTAGATGGGAGGATAATATTAAGCTGTATCTTCAGGAATTGGGATGTGGGACATGGACTGGATTGATGTGGCTCAGGATAGGGACAGGTGGCGGACACTTGTAACGCGGCAATCAACCTTCGGATTACAAAAAATGCGGGAAATTTCTTGACTAGCTGAGAACTGATTAGCTTCTCAACGACTCTGCTCCATGAAGTATGACGGTATCTGCCTGGAGAGTGTCAGGGATAACACAAAAACCTTAGGATATCCAATATATGGTAGAGGTTCGAAGCCGGTACCTTTCGAACAGAAAGAAGGATGCCACGCAATAGATGAAGACGTTTGGTTTCTACCTGTCAGCTTTATTTATTTAGGTTTTCGACGGAAGTGACACCTCATCTTAAAAATAAACGTGGAATATGAGTGTCACTCAGGGAAAACCAGCGTTACGTGAAGCTGCAAACCAAACCCTTTCAAAACGTGAAAAAATAATTTTTTTCACACAAGCAATTAACTTCCAGTGTTGACTCTCATCAGTTTTCCTCCCCAGTAATTATCATCGAGATCAACGCAGAACTTGGAAAGCAAACGCGTCTGAACACCTATCAAAATCTGAGAGAATCGGAGGAGGGGACGGAGGGAATGAGACAGTAGGACGCATTTTTGTACCACTGCTGTAAGTTATTAACTTCTGGATTCCATCTTCTGTAAGAGGGCGAAGGTAGTTACTGGTGGCCGGCGCACACATAAATGAGCCCGTTTCCCCAGGGATTGCATTCACTGGTGGTCTCCGAACTCTTACAGAAACATGTATTGGCTCAAATACTAAACGAAAAAGAAAAGTCGTCTTGTAAACAGAAAAGGCCCAAGCAGCAGACTGCAACTTGCGAAAACCTACCGTGACCCTAATATGAACAATAAAATTATCTTGTATAGACAGATCCTCACTGGGATGGCTACCCAGAACGAACCCCGGGTTATTACTCGCAGTCCTCTTCATCCATTCTTAGAATAACTGCCTGTCTGAAGTCATTTAGTACCGGAGAGATGAGCTGCAAGATGCAGATAACCCACTGTCGGGCCACTTAGCAAAAGGTTAGGCCTACATAACGTCGATAAAATGGAACTATATCACTAAATTACTCTACAGGTACTGAAAGAAACAGACTTGGACCGATCGAAGCTACCAGTCTAGTATTACCCTCGAAAAACTGAGGAAAACCAAGAAAATCCTCGGAAAGGATATCTGGTATCAAGGTTGAGATATTACCCGGATCATTTTCGTGTCGATCTGTAGACAGTGACCTATCCACCAAACTGCTCGGACGAAGTAGCTTACTTAACGGCTCGTCACCGAACTACAGAAATTATCTTGTACAGCAGGGCTGGCCAACTTCCACCCACAGGAGGCCCAAATAATTCGTAAGGACTCGCCCGAGGGCTGCACTTGTGTATACATATATAGAAGGAGGGGGGGGGGTACTGACTCACTATAACGCCATTATGTACAAACAAATTGTGTTATTGGAACTACTCAGGTGAAGGAGACGCAAATACATTCCTCGCGGGCCGCATGTTGGTCAGCCGTGTTGTTAAAGTATAAGCACAAGACAAGAAACTGCGCTGATAAGCTCCGTACCAGACTGGCACTTCCGCAGTCCTAACGAATCTAAACAAATTCTAAAACTAATTTCATGGAACAGACAAACGGGAGTCGTTAAGCTGGTACAAAAAATCGCCCATTTTACTGCTTTCAAGACAGCACGCTACCAGACACCATCCTGAGGCACAAAAATCCACACTTTTTCACCCTTCTAGACCCATTTTAATATTATCCTCCCACCTACGCCTAAGTTCCCGATTCGTGCCATCCCTTTAGTTTTCCATACAAAAAACTTGCATGCAATTCTCATTTCGTCTATATTACATTATACCCTACCCATTACACATTAATTCCATCAACCTATTAACACTATACAAAACACACTACGCAGACTCTCATTACATATGTTTCTCTGTTCACCAGTTACTTCCTTTTTCTTCAATACATACATTCTTCTCTAAACTTTCTTCTAGACTATTTTAATCCACGTTCGGCCATTATGACAATAAACCAAGTTACACAACCATAAAAAATAGGTAAAAGTACGAGTAGTTACGTGTATTTCATATAGGCTATTTAAGCTAACAGACATGACGGAAAGAGAACAGGTGAGCAGTGACGAGTACTAAAAATTTCAGGAATTTAATATGATCTAAACTTCGTAGTGTAAATAATTCTGATTTGTTATTGTATTTCTGAAATATCTGTACCTTGGCACAACTTCGGTATTATGCATGTTTATATCCTTTAATAACAAAGACAAGCACACTAGTATACTTAAGTTTTCTCCCTTACTACTGCCTTCACGTACTTGCAACACAACTTTTTCGTGAGGGAGGCAGACTGCAGTAATCGGATTTCTGTGTAAGATTCTCATATCTACAGAACAAACCGCAAGAGCTTGAATATCGCCAAAATGGTAGCACATAAATAATGCAATACGCATTACCGTATATCATTATCCTTTCTCGCATTACGATGAACATGATTAAAACCTGAAAGCCTAATACTGTATATGCATTTGAAAAAAAAACAGCAAATCCTATGGTAATTACACTTTTAAACAAAATTTATTAAAGGTTTATCCCACCTTTACAGTAGTCAATGGACCATGTGTTGCCTTCATGTTCAAACAAAGGAGGCAGGAGAATCCACAGACAGACCACGACTGGAAAAACGTATGTTGCTTAGAGCATATGTACTTCTGATTAAATATTGTGAAAGCAACTTGCTCAACTCACAGTATAGTTTCCCGTAAGTCCTCAAATGCCTAATAATCCAGTGGCATTACTTACTTACTTCCTCCATGGAGCGGAGTCCTTGAGAAGCTAACCGGTTCTCAGCTAGTCAAGAAATTACCTGCATTTTATGGAACTCGAAGGTTCATTATCGCATTCACAAGTGCCCCGAGCCACATCAATCTAGTCCATGCATCCACAAACCACTTCTTCAAGACCCATTTTAATATTATCCACCCATCTAGGTACAGGTCCTCAAAGTGGTCTCTCTCACTCAGGTTTCCCCACCAGAACCCTATATACACCTCTCCTCTCCCCCATACGTGCTACATGCCCTGCCCATCTCATTCTTCTTTATTTGATCAACCGCACAGTATTTGGTGAGGAGTAGAGATAATTAAGCTCAACATTCTGTCGTTTTCTCCACTCCCCCGTTATCGCGTCCCTCTTAGGTCCAAATATTCTCCTCAGCACATATTCTCAAACACCCTCAGCCTACGTTCCTCCCACAATGTCAGCGATCAAGTTTCACACGCATGAAATACAAAGGGAAATATTATAGTTCTACACATCTCAATCTTTATACTTTTGGACAGCAAACTGGACGACATAAAACTCTGCACCGAATGACGGCAAGCATTCCCTGACTTCAGCCTGCTCTTAATTTCCTGCAGAACAGAATTTGTTTAGTTAAATTTGTTCCCAAATATTTAAACTCTTTCGCCCTTTCAAAGGAAATATTACCAAACTTTATTCTGTTACTTCCTCATGCATTCTGATTTCAAGATATGACAAGGTACTTAGTTTTATCAGCATTTGCTTCTAGTCCACTCTTCTTACTAGCAGCTACTAGAGCTTCTGTGCTTTCCTTTAAGGTATGTACGCTTCCGCCCAACATATTAACACCATCAGCATAAACCAAAAGCTGGTGTGTACCATTTAATTTCAAGCCATCCTGGTTTACCTGAACCCTCCTAAAGGCATACTCTAAAGCAAAGCTGAAAAGCAATGGCGATAAAGCACCTCCTTGTGTCAAATTATTTTTAATAGGAAAAGTGCCAGACAAATGCTTGCCTTCCCGAATTCTGCTTTAGGTTTCATTCGCACACATTTTATTTGCCTTACCAGTTTCATGGGGATACCAATCTCAATAAGAATATTATACAAAACCTCCCTCCCAACTGAATCAAAAGTACTTGAGGTCTATAAATGGCTGATACACTGCTTTATTGTATTCTTATTTTTTCTCATGTATCCAGTGCCATTACTGCAGTAAATACTGACAATAAATAACATCTGGATTCATAAGGCGATTTCTGTACCACGTCAGAACATGAGTCACTGACAAATCACATTAGGGTCCCCAGATGAACGAGGATGAACACGTAACTGCAAGGAAATGGAAAGTGAGGGTTAGAAGGACCCAAGGCGGCTGCAAAATGTGTTAAGGGAGTCCCAGCAGACATGGAGCAAGTAACTAGTTTAAGAACTCGTATTACATAAAACAGTTTCCAAGAAAACTACCATTTAAAAGGACTTACTCCATTGGACAGAGTCCTTGAAAAGCTAACAGCATCTCATCTCGCCAAGAAATTCTAGTTTTAATGAAACAAAAGGTTCATTACTGTGTTCAAATGAGCCCGGGTTTGATACGTAGAACTTCAAAACAAAGTGAATCAGGCAGCCAGTTTCCACACCTTGTCTGGTTTTTAACCAGCAATCTATTACATCAGAATGACACGAAACCATCTTCTACAGTATTATTTTCACAGAGCAGTGATGGTTCCAGGCAAACATGATGCTACTAGAATGTTGTCTATGCGTTCCTCTAGCATTTGAAGGCAACAGAATTACTGGTGCTCTGCAGCTTATAACCTCCACAGAGATGCCCATGAATACAAAATCAATAACACACAAACTTCATCGACTGAATGCAGAAATGTACTGCCCCCAGACGCTTTCCTTTCTAAGGACACGTACCAGAACATGAGAGAGGTGGTGCCATATATTTTTACTGTTATGTTTTTCACTTACAACGGGAGTTCATTCTCAGAGGACAGAACGACTGGAAAGGAAAGACCACCATCAAATGGAAAAATTTATAATGCGTGTACCTCCGCTTCATGAATAAAACTATAGAAACAATCACTTTACTCATCATTGACAAAATATTTCAATACTTAAGATTAAAACTTTAGACATAGATATAAGTGAATTTAAACACATGTCGAACACATCAGTGTTAACTAAAAAGACAAGAGAATATACACAAATAAAATGTAACATAACTATGCCCGTCAAATACTTATATGGGCCTACGTCACTGTAATAATAACAACGACGAAGAAACAACAGTGAAAAGACAAGCAGGGCGTGACCACGTAACCACTGATAGCGCAGTAAAGCAATAAGTATTATTGTGTGTTATATGGGAATGCAAATCGCATATTTTATGGGCAACATTTCCGCTGTCATCTGTGGCCTCTGTGGCGCTCCCATATTTTCCACATTATCTCATAAACTGCACGATTTTCGACTAAAAATTTATTGAATACAAAATGTGTGTTTAGACCTTCTCTACAACTTTTGTCTGAGATATTTAACATTCTAAGAAGAATTCAGTAAGATATTACCACAGGTGTACTTGGTCTTCATGTAACGTACGCATTATTCTTGTCAGATTTTCTGGACAGATTTTCGAAAAATACTGAAATATCAAATTTCATTTAAAATACGTCCAGTGGGAGCCGAGTTGTTCCATGCAGACAGGCCGATATGACGAAGCTAATAATAGCTTTTCTCAATTTTGCGAACGCGCCTAAAAACAGAAAGTGCAGAAATGAAATTGGACGGTAACGTTGCTGACCGCACATCTGAATATCAGATTAGAAATACAAGAATTATATGGATGCAATTCGATAATAGAATTACGCACGAGAGACGACAGAGATTTCAGGATTCTGCCGCAACTTGTTATCTGGGAGCGTTGACGGTTTAGGTTGGTGTTTGGTTACCGAAGTTTCGGTCCCGTCTACAAGAATCAAGCAGTCCAAGATGACATGTAATGCTTGACCCTTGCAGATGGGACCAATACGTTGTCCCGAAACGTCGGCTACCAACTATAACCTACACTACGCAACATCCCAGAACAGCTAAGACCCTATGTTAGACATAATTGGAAAATGTTCAATTGCAAACGCATTGCACCCGTAGACAGCTATATGGGTCTATGTCAATGGTGCACAATTTTCTCAAAATTCTAGACGCTATAGAAAAGTTCTAGGCGCCAGAAGGGTGACAGACAGCGAGTTTCATACTGAGAATCCAAAAATATTAGGCCTCTGCGTACAAAATGCAGTCGCCACGGCGACCTGACGCCCCAGATTTGCGCAACCCTGGCCTATGTGAAGGAAGAAGTCTCGCAGAATACAAGAAACCGCGGTGCAGGGATCAACCTCTTCAGTAGAGGACGGAACGGACTTGTTGTTCTCGCTGACAACGGCGATGGGGATAATGATGATAACAGCAAGAAAAAGAAGAAGACAAAGCAATGGGTCAATGACCAAGTTGTGTCAACTCCAGTAGTGCCCAAATAATTAAGGTTTCCAAAAAATGAAACAGCACGAGTCTTCGTGGAGGTACAGTAAATGCTGCCCATTTTCGGTAAGAGTAAAGCGGCACCAAACTATACTTTTCACCCAGAATCCTCAACCCACATATAAATTTCTCAATTATTCCGCTTATTCACTCCAAAAACTGTAATACTTTAAACCAACAATGCATACATTACCTCAACTGCATGCACTGTATAATCGTCATCCAATCAGCGTTTTACATAATATCCACACCTTAGCTCCATTTAATGATATATCAAAACTAAGCCTCATCCCATAAACTCTTCTTCTATCACAATTACCTGGGCTGAAACGGTTCAAAATCAACAGATTGCTCAGAATAAAATTCTATTACCTACTTTCTGAAAAGTTTTCAATAAAACCGACATCTATATACACTCCAATTACCCTTCAATATAAAATGGTTATTTGTAAAACGAGATCACATTTAAATTCAAACAACTTGTAGTGCAGTAATTCTGAGTGTATTTTAAAATGTGTGTTTTACTTGACGATGGCCAATTTCGGCCGAAATATGCTGTAACAAAATTTCCCATGCATACACAAAATAAACATCATTAGTTGTGATCAACGGCGTGTCATTATTATTATTATATTTTAGAATCCTCTAAAATTCTTTTTTAATCACATTTCTGTCTCCTGAGATTGCAACGTCTATTAACATACATGTTGCCTTTTCATTATCACGGATTATAACGTCTGGTTTGTTGTTGGGGATAGTTCTGTCCGTTTGTATTTGCTGGTTCCACAATATGGTTACCTTGCCTCCTTGACTTGTTTCTACTGATTCTGGCACATGTTCATACCAGCGTTTTTTGTCCAATTGTAACCCTGTTTCCTGGCATATGTTGAAGTGTAGTTGTGCACTCACTCTATCATGTCTTTTATGTACTGTTCTTTTGCCAGTATTGGGCATGCTGATATTATGTGGTTTATTATCTCGTCATATTGTTTGCAAAGTCTGCACTTGCTATCTGTCTCTGTGTTAAATACTTTTGTCGCATAATATTTTGTTTGTAGCTCCTGGTCTTGTGCTGCCACTATTTCACTTTCAGTTTCTGCTTTTAAGTCTCCCTTCGACAGCCAGAAGAACGTGTCTTCTTCACTATTAAGCTGTCTATCTATATTTCTAATGTACTGCCCAACCATTACTTTGTTTTCCCATTTTTTCTTTAGGAATTCTCCCAATCTTGCCCTTGTGTGTTGTATTCCATCCTGTTGTGCGTCACTCTTCTCATTTGGTTGACGTAATTCTTCTGTAATCTTTGCTGCTGTCTTAATTATTAAGTTCATATTTGGTTGAGTGCTTTCGTGGCTTTTAACAATATTTACAAACTAGTCTTCTTTATAATCTGTGTTAAGGTATTCTGCAATATTAATTATTATGCTTTATATGCCGCTTCAATTTGCACCAGTCCTCTCCCTCCTTCTTTCCTCTTTACATATAGCCTGTCTATGTCAGCTTTTGGGTGATGCATTTCATACATTGTTAGCATCTTTCTAGTTTTCCTGTCAATCTTTTTTATTTCTTCAGTTCTCCAGTTAATTATACCAAAACTGTATCTCAACACGGACAGCTAGTGCCCCAACTGCTGTAATTTTATTCCTGCCGTTCAGTTCACATTTCAGTATCATTCTTAATCTCCTGCTGTATTCCTGTTTCAGTCTTTCTTTCATTTGTTGATGTTGTATGCCTTCACTTTCCTCAATCCCGAGGTACTTGTACGTTTTCCCCTGTTCTAGCTATTGTATTTCTCTGTTGATGTCGATCACTAAATTTTGCGAGTGAATTATTATTATTATTATTATTATCTTCATCATCATCATCACCACCACCACTACCACAACGATATGAATCAAATCGAAATAGCAAGCAACGGGCCTGTAAAAACTCCAAAGACTTATCTTAAAATAAGTAATTACGAAGCAAACTTCACCGGATGTAACAACTAATTACTCGAAGGTTTGCCGATTAACTCGTAGTTATTTACGAAACAGTATCAACTGCCTCTTCCACTGCGGTGCATGATGGCGATGTACAGTGGCGAGCTAAATGAATCTCTCTTGCCTTCAGATTTTCGGACTAATATCTTACACACATTTATCGTCTCCCTATGCGAGCCTAATATACAGTCTATCTCAATACCATCGCTTTATCAGCCAAATGACATCTGTCGCAGAGCTCAATATAAAGCTCATAATTATGCATTGTTCTCCAGTCTGCTGTTTGTACCCAGGTCAAGCGTATCTACAACCATAAGCACACACGATTAGCACGAGACGACAAAATCCTGAATACAGCGATTATTAAAGCACACGGGACTTAACACCACAAAATGAAGTCCATGAATACTGGCTTAACATTGTGAGCTTCATTCAAAATTTTTTATCTTGCTGCATAAAGGAAACTGTGTCCAGGGGGAGGGATAACCATTGTACCTAAAGTACACACAGAGCAGGGATGACGTGAAAATTTCATGATCTCTGCTAGAATCATCCCACGGACCTGCACACACACACACACGCGCGCGCGCAAAGGAAAAACATATGTGGGTAGAGCCGGTCTGCTGCTGCTGCTGCCGAAGGCACTTGGGAGCAAAACAAAAATCAATTATCACTAGAGGCATCATGAGGAGCGTTGGCATGGAGGAAGTACCACGTTCTGCCTGATCCCCGGAGTGCTGGAGTGGAGAAGTGGCGGTGGATTGAGGAAAGTTTGGCCTTCTCCTGTAATGGAGAACTGAAAGCTCTTAACGTTATATCCAAAATTAATTTATAAAATAAACAAACCGGCATACAAAAAGCCGTTTTCCTTCTTTAAGTGCGAATTAATTTGAAGACGTTTTATTTCAAGATGATGGAATAAGTGCCCTTGAACGAGGAACATACTAGCCATTCAGAGAAATGTAGTACCTGTAGTTTCATAAAGCTCTGCTGTCGGACTGCTGCATGCGACGCATGTTTGTACTCACATGTGGCGTACTTTACTACCAGGCTTAATATAAAAGACGACGGTGTCAGAGTAATGGAACGATTTTTTTTCCGCACCTGTTCCATAAAATTAACACAATGCAAGAAGGCCCCAGACGAATTTAGCATTAGTCAGATACTTAATTACTTATTTACTTGCTTACTCCTTGCAGCAGAGTCCTTCTTGAGAAGTTAACCGGTTCCCAGCTAGTCAAGAAATTACCCGCATTTTATAGAAATTGAATGTTCATTATCGCATTTACAAGTACCCGCCACACGTCTCTATCTTGTGCCAAATCAATCCAGTCTATACCCCCATTCAATTTCCTGAATATCCATCTTAATATTATCCTCCCATCTACGTCTGGGTCCTCCAAGTGGTCTCTTTCCCTCAGGTTTCCCCACCAAAACAATGTATACTCCTCTCCTCTCCCCCATACGTGCTACATGCCCCGCCCATCTCATTCTCGCGTTGATCGCCTGAATATTTGGTGAGGATTACAGACCATTAAGCTCCTAATTAAGTAGTTTTCTCCACTCCCCTGTTATCTCGTCCGTCTTAGGCACAACACCCTCAGCTTACGTTCACTCTCTTACTACAACGGGTTATTCATAAAATAAATTCGCTACGGGCTGGTTGGTTAGGGATTCGAAACCCATTTGGGGCAAGATTTTTCCGCACACATCCAGACCGACCCTGATGCCCACCCAGTCTCCTGTACAATGGGTATCAGGTCTCTTCCCCGGAAGAAAAGCAACCAGGGCGTGACGTTGACCACCCATCCAAATCTAACGCCTTCAATGGCATGTCATTGGGCGACCTTTACATTTACTCATACAAAATAGGCTAATGTCACGGGCATAAAACACAGGATGGCGCACAGCCGAATGACACTATTTGACAATCGATATCGTACAAAAAAGAAAGGGGTGGAATGAAATGCGCCACTTGTATGTACAAAACAAGTAATTTATTACTTATTTATTACTTTTGATGGATGACATATTGAGAGGGGCATTCTTCATTTGCAACACACTCTCCCGAATGATTCACAAAACTGTCAAAAACTCGGCGCAAGAGCTCTTGATTTATGGTTGCAGTTTCATCCTGAATCACAAGCTTCAGTTTCTGTATTGTGCGTGTGTGAAAGAATTCTGTATAAGCATTCTTTCAAGTTAGCCTACGGGAAGAAATCCGGGACCGTTAGGTCCGGCGAACGTACAGGCAATGGGATACCTGATACACGAAAATGCTTTTCGTCCCTCGTTAAGACGCCACATACTCCACCGATCCATTGTCACCGAACTGGTTTTGAAACGGCATATCACTTCCTTCTCGGTTTGCAGGCACTAACCTCTACCCCCCCTCGTTCGGCAAAAGTGTGTTGCGAAACGTGTCAATCGACTCCGCACCACCCTGTATAAAGCTATCGCCTCTATTTGAAGTATTTTTCGATGTATTGTAGCGTGGTGGGCTTTGCAGCGATAATGTGTATCTGCAGTAAATGTGTACTACGGTTGGTTAGGACATGAGAACTGCAAAGCAGAACAGATATAAAAAGTATGCTAACCACAGGGCGTTATGTACCAGAAGCTGAAGACATTATTCTTTAATGCGGCCAAAACTTTAAATCTCAAAGTTGTAACACGTTCGTCTTAGGGACTACCACATGATTCAGGCCTACGAAACAATTCCCTGCTAATAAAATCAGTTCAAGGCTACCGCTCAGACTCTACAACATGTAGCGCTTAGAATTTGACATTCAGGACCGTGCATCGTGACATATTCTTATAATAAAACCAACGAGATGCACTAATTTCTGAAATTTATTTTTGGGATAGAACTCTACATGTTTCGGACAGGTTTTCTGTCCACCGTCAGGAGTGTAGCTCTCTACACACAGCAACAGGTATAGGTCATACAGGTTTATGTCATACAGCTGACTGCTTGCTAGCAAGCAGTCAGCATAACCTGTATGACATAAACCTATTGCTGTGTGTAGAGAGCTACACTCCTGACGGTGGACAGAAAACCTGTCCGAAACATGTAGAGTTCTATCCCAAAAATAAATTTCAGAAATTAGTGCAACTCGTTGGTTCTATTATAAGAATGAAGCGCTTACGTGGTAGAGATACGCCGACAAACGTCAATGTACTAAGTTAAATTCCACACAGTTAAGGATCACGTCATAACGTGTCTGACAGTTTCATTAAACACACTCATCACCTACTTCCCTAGGTTACGGGCTTGACGGTCCAGGGTTAGATTTTTCGGCAGACACAAGATATCTTTCTCTCCTCAATGAGTGCAGATGGGTCCATTCATTCTCCTATTGAGTAAGTACCGGAACTCTTTCTCGGGAGTAACGCGGCCGGAGCATGGAGTTGACCACGCACCCTATCTAGGAACAGGTTAAGCATCTGCACAGCCATACTTTTACACCCCCTCTATGCCTTCACTGGCACGTTACGGGGCGAAACTTACCTTTGAGTGACTTGTGTACGAGACACTGCCTGATTAACGACAAATACAAGGCCATCCAGGGAAAAGTTTACTCTTGCTCATGTGGTCAAGAAGTTACATGATTTCACAGAACTCTAAGATTAAAACAAACATTAAGATATCACTGACGCCTATCTTTAATTAGTGAAATCACACCTCCCCCCCCCCAAACACACATATAGCCTGTTTCTTAAACGTTATTGTCCATTGTACACTTGGTTCTGCAAAATAATTTTTTTTCCCCAGACGATTTCCGATCACAATGTCATTATGTTCTTAGACACCCTATACATAATCAGCCGATTACATATCCTACATTATTTCCCTTTACTTTAACATCCCAAAGAGATTACCCCAGAAGTATATAGAGTGAGGTGGGCGGGACAACGCAGTCGGTACAGAGATCAGCTAATTAGCTAATAGCTCAAAGCCCGGTGGGGACGACATTTTCCGGACTCATTCGCACCGGCCCTGAGGTCCACCCAGCCTCCTGTACAATACGCACAGGGTTTCTTTATTGGGGGTAAAGAGGCCAGGGCGTGGCATCGACTACCCACCCCCTTCTAGCGTCGAGGTTGAGTATGGGAAGAGCTATACATCCACCGCCTATGTGTCTGCTTGGCAAGTTACGGGACATACATACAATAAAGGTACTCGCAACAGTATCCTGTCCCTAACCCTGATCAAAATATTTCCCCCAGTACTACGGATATCAGGCCACCCAAATCCATAGAGCAGAGTCCTTGAAAAGTCAGCTATTCCTCAACTAGACAAGAAATTCCTAGCATTTTATGACACCCGAAGGTCCATTACCGCATTCACCAACAGCCAGCCGCTGGACCCTATCTTGAGCCATGTCAAGTCAGTCCATGCCCTCCCAAATGATTTTTTTCATCCTCCGGTCTAAATCTAGGTCTCAGTAGTAGTGTTTTCCTTCAGTCTTCCCCACCAACACCCTGTATGCACCTCTCCTCTCTTCCATATGTGTGTGAAACAGGACATACAAGCCAGAAGTACTGGAATAATCTTCCAGTAGCCCTTACAGCACCACTGACAGCAGAGTACTGTCGCCATGCCATGCGCAGTCGCTTAACGAGCAGGTTGAGAGAATATCGCTGTATATCCGTAACACAAATGCACCGCACATTCAGTAACTTCTCATAATAAATGTATAAACAACACTGTCTCTGTCAGTTCAAGAAACATACAAATTAATCGCATAATGAGTTGGGCAGTTCCGTCCGTCCGCTCGCTCGCAAGTAGACCCTAATATTCTCCAAAACCACTTAACTGAATTCGACCAAATCTAAAAATGGGAAGCGTAATGCCATAAATCAGGGGTGCACAAAACTCCCGCCCCCCAAAAAAAAACTATAAGCCACATCAAAATTCTAGGCGCAAGAAGGCTGGCATGATGCAAGTACAGTACTGAAGACCCACAAAGATTAGGCGCCACAGTAAAAAATTTGGTGACTTCGGTGCGGCCGGGATTAGTGCACCCCTATGTGATCAGACGATTATCAAATGTGTTTAAACTGCACAAGAGGATCAAATATAAAACAAATATTTAAGAACTACGACAGCCGATCCTGTAGGCAGCGCGGTCTAAGGCGTTAAGTCTGCGGCCGTTCAACTGTTCGGAATGTGGGTTCGAATCCCGCTGAGACCATGGAGCTCGTCCGTTGTGTTTGTTGTGTGTTGTGTAGGGAGTGGTCTCGGAGACGAGCTGATTACTCGTTCAGAGGAGTCCTACCGGTTGTGTGTCTGTGTGTGATCTAGAAACATCCAAACGAGGTGGCCTAGGCTCGATTTGGGCTCCGGCGCCAGAAAAAAATACCTACGGAAGCGCTAAATTATATCGCGGGATTTCGTCTAAAGTAAAGCTCTTTCTGTGTTCTACTTTACACTTATACACTGGTATGTTATGCGCTAGAATATTACATATATCATATTGATGTTTCAAACAGTTACTTAAAAGTAATTTCACATTGTCCATTTTATGAATTATAATTAAATTATTACAATTCAAATCGACAGATGCGCTCAGTTTTACTAAAATTACAACAATGTTATACAACACCAGTCTCCACATGTTTCGGCCGTCACAGGCCCACCACCAGCAGGTCACACAACTGTACAAAACATCTGCACAACGTTTTGGTCTCCTGCACGCTGCAGCACTGAACAAAATTTCGCAATGTATAATAAAGACAAAGTGTTGTGTACAGTAATAGGAGCAGATTGTTGTTCTGGAGGTGTTGTATACAGTAATAGGAGGAGATTGTTGTTCTGGAGGTGTTGTGTACAGTAATAGGAACAGATTGTTGTTCTGGAGGTGTTGTATACAGTAATAAGAGCAGATTGTTGTTCGGGAGGTGTTGTGTACAGTAATAGGAGCAGA
>Ga0136643_10005487_pt1 | contig 17897 bp, 14 predicted proteins | sample TergutLab28metaG_FD_96883 | JGI IMG/M metagenome (GOLD analysis project Ga0136643, IMG submission 96883) | Labiotermes labralis P1 segment gut microbial communities from Petit-Saut dam, French Guiana - Lab288 P1 (version 3) (version 3) | ecosystem: Host-associated > Arthropoda: Insects >...
AGAAGTTAAAAATTCACAGAGTTGTGTGCATGCGCACGTGTGTGCATGTGTGTGTGTGTGTGTGTGTGTGTGTGTGTGTGATCTAAATTCCACTGAAGTTTAGTGAATTTAAACAAACAAATACTGTCAGCTGATTTGTCACTGCAAAACCTACTTGAGGCAAAGAATGAATACAAACACAGCAGGTGTTGAACCATTTCAGTGTAGGTGTGTAATCCCTTGAAAATCCCATTTCTGTTAGTGAGTGTGATGCTCAAAGTGACAGATACAGGAGCAGTTCCAATAAAGACCTCAACTGAGTATTGCTACATCCACATTAGGACAAAGTAGGAAATTAAATATGTCTACAGTCATAGCAGTCTGTCTGGCAGCCTAGATAAATCCACCCAATCTTCTTGTTTTTCTGCCATGAATAGAACCACAACCACATTTATGATTTAAATACATTAACATCATGTTTTCTACATGAACGGTCTGTGTTTTGTCCCTCTTGTGAAATGCAGTTTTATATCTGTGTGAAACTCACCTTCCTGCTCAGGAGCACTGCTGATGGTAAATGGATGCCACTCATATTTGGCAATAGCAGGAACATTGACAAAAACATAATCACCAGGGTGGAAATCAAAGTTGTGAGGGCGCTTAATGACGAGGTGTGTCACTCGAGAAGGAAGCAGAATTCCAGAGCTGATGTATGTTTTACCACGTTCTGAACGCATGGTGGCTAAGCGGAAAAAACGCTCAAACAAATACAAGATGCCTGGAACGATGAACCACTTCCAAAAGTTGGGACCATGGAAGATGATCAACACCCAAAATGGAATGTACAGTAGATGTGTCCAATAGAATACCTGTAAAACCATCATTCATAGGACTATTAATCCTAAATGTCTATCACAAAGGTACAAACAGCAACCAATGATAATAGAACAACATTTAAAAGTCTTGAAAAGCATTCTAATTTCATATTTGTGTCTTGGTTTTTTAACCCTTTCATTGTTATTAACTACTTATTTATTATTCAGTATATTATTTATTTTTTAATGGTGTTTCCATCTTATTTTGCCCATACACCAACAGACCTAATTCAAAATAAGTGTATTAGAACTTAAGACTAGAGGTAGTCTTAATTCTGCTATTGCCCACTCACTAGCAGACTTTTTTACATACTTGCACATAGTTCAGATGATTGGTAAGAGTCAGAGGAGAAGTTTTTTTAGTGCTTTCATTATGCTAGGTGAAGAATATCTTTTTTAATTGGCCGAAAAAATTTCTACTTATACATCCTGTGTAACTGCATTAATTTCTGTAGAATTTCTTGCTTTCTGATATCTTTTATGCATAAAGTTCGCAATCTGCATATTGCCTCATTTCTTTATTGAATTTTTTGCACCTGAGTCAGCTTTTTAGTTTTGCTGAAGATTTTATAGGTAATATTTTTAATTGTGTATTACACCAATCTTTAATTTTACCTCTCCATAAAGATAGTAATGATTTATAAAATTCCATAAATTACTTAATTAATTCATGACTGAGACCTTATAATTCTGTCTTCAAACAGCGACACATTAAACTGCAAATACATACAAGGTGATTAACGTCAAATAACAATAATAGGTATTGGATCAAGCACATGCAACCACTGTCTCTGTGCCCTGTAGTCTGCACTCACTGTACAAGTCAATACATGAGATGACTTCTCTCAAGACAAGTATGTACAGACCGACATCTCTAAATATCTATGTGTATGGTGCCAGTCTTAAGGCTTACAGTCTGTAGTCAAACCTGTGATAAAACAGTCACCATTTTATTTTTATGCTGCAGGCTAGAAGTATATGTCAACAAATTTCAATGTATATGGGCAAGGCACACACCCAGAATTTTTCACTATCTTGCGGGTGGGAGGATGACTGGCTGACAGTGAAGCTTTAAATAATTTGTCCATCATTTTAAAAACGGTGTAACAAACATCATGTCATAAATATAACATTAACATACAACTATTTGCAACTGCATTTATACATTTATAAGTACAACTGCGTGTTCAATGACTCACTCATTAAATTTAAATCACAAGGTCTAACCTTCTTAGTTTTATAAGTTTATCTAAGACTTTCTTAACTTCTTTATTTTATTTTCCAAAATCCCAGTATCAAACTTAACAGCTGATATCAAAGACTGATTTTGGCTGCAGGGTAAACAATTTAAAACCACTTATAACATCATGTCTACAAATCAGTGTGTATTAAATTTCAGTTAGGGAGGGGCTGCAGAATGGTAGCTATCCATTTGGGTGTATGCCTGTTATAGGCCATTGTTAAATAAAGAGCACTGAGGGAGTGGCTCTCTGGATCTACTTGGCACTTATTACAAACACTTAACTTCAATCAGAATGTGTTTAATTAACAGTGTTCCTATTCAATGGCAGATTTAAGAGGTCTCAACCATGAATCTGCACAACAATTTATTGCATTTTACACACTGTTGCCATGCTTATAGAGAATTAATAGCAAAGATTTCTTTAATAAGCAATTAAAAATAGGGCCTGTGACAGGCTGTTAAAAAATCTTCAGAAAGTCAATTCAAGTGCCAATAAAAGTGCAGTACTAAAGATAATATATAATCTGCGAAATTTTATACAAAAGAAATGAGAGATTCTCATACAAATGGTACAAGAGCAAGTCACATACATATGAACCAAATTTGTTATATGAACTAAAAGAGTATCTTCTTCATCTAGCTTAACAAATGCAATGTCATTACTTTCCCTCCGATTGCTTCTAGTCAACTGAAATATATGTAGATACGTACAAATGAAAAATGTCTCCCAGATAGTGGGCACTAACATAGCTCAGACTTATCTCCAGATTTAGGTTTGAGCAGATGTAACTTGATGTAAGTCTCCTTGTACATGGGCACCTTAATGGACTTCAGGCTTATATACAGACTTAACTCATGCAGATATGGTCACTTCAGTACATCTTGAAAGTAGTAGTCAGCAGCAGATTTATTGCAGGTTCAGCTACTTGTATGGTGCATGTCTTGTACACACTTACCTCCATACTTGGTTCTCAAGAGACATGAGATAAAGTAAGACTCTGGGGAGTGTGGGCATCGTTAGATTATACAGTGTCAGATGGTGCAATGACTTGCAAATCAAAGGCCTACATAAATTTTTCTTTGTTGCCACGCATATCACATATATTGCCCAATTAATCCTCCTTGCATTGATCATTCTAATGATATTTGGCAATGAGCACAAGTGATAAAGTGACTTGCCAGAAAACCAGAATGTGGATGTAAAGGAAGTGTTTCATTCATACACATTTAAACCACAAACAATGAAATTATTTTTTGCTTAAAAACTAACTCCTTACATTTAATTTTCTCAGTGTAATACTTTTCTTTGGTGGTGGTGGACCGAGAGTAATATATCTAATGGTAAACCATTCTGTGAATCTGGTGTATGAGTTGACCTACAATGAACATTCTGTAGTGTATAAATTTTCTGTGGATAAAATGGAAGTGAAACAAACTATTGAACTCTAACAGGGGCACTTAATTTAAATAACTGAAAATTTGCAATAATAGAGAAGAAGTTATATGGTTAACAATTCTTACAGTGACATGTAATTGAAACATGACACACAAACATTTTCAACCTGAATAGCAACTCTCACTTTAACTGTTACTCAAGTTGATAGTGAGGTACAGTTATGTAAGTTTTTTTCATCCTATATAAATAATTTGGTACAAAATGCTAGGATTTTAACGTAGTAATTATAAACTTCAACGTATTTACTTAACCTTGTATATCTCAAATTTTACTGCCAAATTTTTGGCATCACGTGTTTCATATCAACTTTTTATTTTTATTTTTTTACTGTATAAATTATGTTTTTATAAGTTCTACCTCCTTTGCACCTTACATGGACCTTCCTTGAACTTGCCCATATAACCTACCACATTCATACTCTGTGCAGGTCATCCTCAAAAATGGAAGCAAACATGTACGTACTTCCAAAAGGTTGGTATCCACCAATAAGACAGCATAGTGTCAGAAACCAGAAGGTAAATATCTAATAACCCTTTTGCCAAGAAAAAAGATAAAATTTAGTCATCGCACAAACTGATATCCTTGAAAAAAATTACAGATTTTGTATGCAAAAATTCTTTTAAAACTTGGCAGAATTAAGAAGTAAATTGTGTATCTTGCACACTTCAGCAAGTATATACCTCAAAAGATCCACCACGACGGACAAATGACTGTGAACAAATACAAATGACTACTAGGATAATGATGAGTGCTACTCCAGTTGGGTTAGCAACACCTCCCACTAAACCAAACATGCCTGGTTCGCTTGTCAAGAGCCAGTCGGTTAGTGTGTAATTGGCTTCATTAATGACTGGATCGTTCACCACAATCAAACCTAGAATGAACCAACAAATTATAATTAACAATTTTCAACATTTAATTCATGACCTCAAACGTTTTGAGAAGTAGTGCAATTAACTGCATAAGAAACTTATTAACCCATTAAAAATAGTAGTGGATGTTGAAATACGTGTGTGCATCAGAATGCATACCATAAATTTTCTCCCCTATTAATATCATCCTACACAACCTGAAAATATAGCTGTGACACAGAGACACTTTCACACAACAAGCTCAAATATTTTTAAGATGTCCTGTGAGGCCAATAACATGTAACACTGACCAAATACATCATAGAGTTTGTCATTATATATTCTCTTATCACTTAAAAACAGCAAGAAGACAAATATTCTCCTTGAACTATTTTAGGGTAGCTTTAGCTGTTGATATATCATATCCTTTTGTTTCTGCCATTTGATGCCCAAGAAAATTGAAGGTTTGAAAAAGCCAATATTCAAACTAAATGGTCTTTCCATTAATAAAAGTAGGCAATTTCAATGCCCACACAAAAGGTTAAATCTGGTATTGAATACATTGTGCCATAAGAATTTGTATTACAAAACTTCTAACTGTAGTTTACAAAGAATGAAATAATTTTTAATGTAGCCAAACATACAGTACTTTTTTATGTGAGTCAATTTAAAATTCACAATTAATTAATACTAAAATTACTAAATGTAGTGACATAAAATATCTAAAGTTCTACTTGGAATAATGGTTGTTTGCAGTAAGAAACTCCTGTATGGGAGTTAGACCAGCAGCCACTACCATCTATATCTTTTAACACAGAGTCAGATGATCTTTGGATGCAAGGCATAGGTTGGCTGCTTGGCACAGTCTTTTGTACTGGATGCAAAGCCAGGATGTGAAAATAAACAGAAACACTCACTTCTGGCTAATTTGTGTAGGAGAGGACAAGAGAGAAAATTATGATTTCTCAGAACAGAGTAATGCAATAGCCATACAAAAAAAGAAGTATTCTTTTCCTAGTAAATGCTGAAGCCTTGTGGGTACAGCAGATAGGGATATTAAATGTTACATGATCAAGAAAAACAGACATGCTCCCAGTTTGACAATATGCATGAGTGTCCTGTTTGAATGTGTACTTTAATTATGGGTTTATAATACAGGAAGACTGTAAGACCAGGCTTCAGACATTATGTTTATTTGCAGTTCTCAACCACACAAAATAATGTGTGATAATCACACACATGTGGACTGAAAATAAACCTTCTTAAAAACAAATTCATGGCTCAAGTGTTTGAACGACTATTTTATAGATTAACAAAAAAGATATACAGTATATTGAAACTAACTGAAGTTGAGCAGGTGCATTATGGTGTGGACAATGCTCTGTATGAAGATGAAAACTCCAGCTAATTTGTGGAAGTATATGTGTTGGTCCAGTGGCAGAAACATGCTGAACCCATGTGTACGCAGGAATGTGATGCATTGGCGCAACATCAGTACGAGTATAAACATGCAGTTGAAGTTCAAGCACTGTCCTGCAACATAACAGAGCATACAAATATGAAGTGTAATGAAAACTGCATATTTTTATTAATACCATGGCACTTAAACTGGACCTTGACCTCTTTCTGATTAAAGCACAGCATTTTAAAAATCAAGTTTAAGAAACTGACTTTGTCTCTGTGATAATCATTCTTAGATGTTATTTTTAATTGGACAATGCAAAAAATCTGGTTGCAGGGTTGATAAAAAAAACCTGCTAAAAAGAAGAAAATTTAGGGTAACTGTGGGTTCCAGGGGAATAATTCACATAAATTCAACTAATTTTTCAATGTCTCATCCTTCTTTTTCTTCCTTCCTTTCTTCCTATCATTTATATACTGACAGTTTAGGTAACTTTGGAATAATTAATTTTATGGGCTTTGTCCATCATCTTATGATAAAAATAATAGTTTTCAACCCTTGGACCTGGAGGTTGAAAATAGCCAACTGGCCCATTTGCATAGCTTTGAACTGCACTTTGTAGCTTGAGGATGAGGACACATCCTGTACCCAGAAACAGTGTGTGTTTGTATTACTATTTCTAACATGCAACAATGGCTGCAGTCCACAAAGTTAATGATTCCAAAAATGATATACCATCATTTCTTCAGATGAGTTTTACTAGCTACTTTAAAACTATGAGTCAAATATTGAGAAAATTTGTGTTTTCTGGGAAGGCAATATAAGACCACGACATTCTCATCAACGTATATGTCCTCGGCATGACCAAGGGTAATAAAAATGTCACATATGCTGTTACATATCGTTTCAAATTAAGAACCTCATCAACAATGCTGTGACACCAAAGACAGGTTACTGTTGACATGGTTGTATATTAATGTACAAAGTGATTACAAATATTTATTGGTAAAAAAAAGTAATAGACAAACAATAATAAAGTATACACCATTTTAAAGAGCAACTCAGCAAGTTTTCTTTTCATACCTGTGCAGGTCCAACATATGTTCCATTAGTTGCTCTGCATACATCAAGAGAGTATTCAACTTGTAACAAAAACTTAATGGAATTATATACTTTGACATGTTGTAGTTGTGCTGAAAGCCCCAGCAAATCAAATGTTGTTATTCAACAAGACAGTGTGCCACCACAATCCACAGTGAGGTGAAGACAGTCATCTGAACGATGGTTTGGGTGAGGGGGTCCTCTTCCTGGTATCTAAAATCTCCAGATCAGACCCTCTCAATATTCTTCTCTGGGGTGTTTTGTGTAAGGTGAAGTTTATGCTCTGCCACTGCCCTTAACCCTGACCAACTTTCAGAATGAAGAGTAACTGCAGACACTAAACAGACAACACTGCAAATGTGTGGCACAAAGGAGACTATCATCTTGATGTGTGCAGGGCAACAAATACATTGAACTGCAAGGCGTACAAATACCTTCCAGTTGCTCTTTACAACGGTGTACGTTTAATTTTAATTAACTTCCTTATGAATTAATTTTTGTAATCGCCGTGTGTGACAAGCACAAAGAATATTTCTGTTTTTGTACATCGCCTACAAACGCGCATCCGAATCTGCAATGGTTGCTACGACCGGGAATGGCAAGTAGTACAATTTTGTGCCACTTGGTGCCCCAATATCGCCATATTTTAAGGTATCCAGTGCGGTTTGCAATCATCAGCTCAATTTTGCTTCGGAGAGGTTATTGAATGTTGTGCGTTTAAAGTGCAATGGGATATTTTGTAACAGCTGCTGTGAAGGGACAACACAGTTTTGTTTGGAACTCGGTAAAACTGCATCGAAAGCAGAGGATACGGAACCTGAGTTTGCTGTTCTGAACCTGAAATCAAACAGCAGTCTGTCCAGTGGAAATCTCCACCCACACCACGCCCGACGAGGTGAAGCAAGTCATTCGAATTTCAAGAGCATATGAATGTTTTTTGGCTGTCAGAGCATTGTTCCTCGGGAGAATTTTTGCTTCCAAGACAGTAAATTAACCACCATTGCTACCGGAAAGTTCTGCTACGTCTGAGGGAGGAAGTCAGCCGAAAATCTGCGGAAAGATTGTGGTACCACGAATCGTATTATCACAACAGGGTGCCAGCGTATACTGACTTAACAGCGTAGTAATATTTGGCCCCTAAGAACATGGCTGCCCCCAATTCTCCTTACTTGGCTGGTTTGGCCTCGAGTGATTTCTTGTTTCCGAGAATGAAATCGCAGCTACGACGGCGTCGTTTTCAGGATTTCATTGAAATTCAAGAACAGTTGCTGACCCTTCTGCACGCTATGCCAAAACGTCAGTTCCTGCAGTGCTTCCACAGTGGCAAAAACACTGTGTCTGATGCATTAAATCGGAAGGAGATTGGTTTGATTTGGTTTATTTGTTCATCCATTCAGTCACACATCTAACATTGGACACGTCAATTACAGATTACAATTTATATGTTACAACACAACTTATAATATATGGACATCCAACCTATATAATATAATAAATAACAACACAAAATTTAAAGACCAATTGGAGGTGGAATCTGTCTAAATCTAGATACATGTGTATTTATAGAAATACAACTAAGAGTTAAGAATTCAAATTAAAAGTAATAATATAGAATGGCATTGAGTTATATTACATGTAAGAATATTTAGATGTTTACTTTAAAATAATTACACTGAGCCAAGGTCTCTATTGGAATTCCAAGTAAAATATTCCTCTGAGTAAAATGAATTTGTAAGAAGGAAACGTTTTAAAACAGATCTGAATTGTTTTATTTCATGAGATTTATTTTTGGTGCTAGTAGGAAGGTGATTAAAAACTTTGATTCCAAAATTAAAGGGTCCTTTTTGGAAAGTTGTTAAGTTTGCAGTTGGAGTATGTAAGTCAGAACTAAATCTGGTGTGAACTTCTGAATTTGATTCACATAAATCTCTGTTTTTGGCAACTAATTATAAAAGGGAAAAAATATATTGTGATTTTAATGGTGGGATTTTCATATTATTGAATAATTGAAGACAAGAATCTCTATTTCTGGCATTCATAATTACTCTAATTATCCTTCTTTGAATTTTAAAAATATTAGAGCTGTATGCAGAATTACCTCAGAAAATTAAGCCATACAATAAGATGGAATGAAAATATGAAAAGTAAATTGACCTTAGCGTATCATGGGACATAAAATGTTGGACATACCTAATTGCATAGCATGCTCTGCCCAGTCTAAACATCATTTGATCAATATTGTTTCTCCATGACAAAAAAATATCTATATCTAATCCAAGAAATTTGGTATTTTTAGTCTCTTAAATCAGTTTATTGTCACAACTTATTTTTATATTAATTTCATATCTCTTTCTAGGCCTAAATTGTAAAAAGTATGTTTTATCAAAGTTTAATGATAATGAGTTATCATTGAACCAGTTATTTATATTATTAATTATATTGTTAATATCTTCTTTAAATTTTGAGGGACTAGGATTTGCAATTATTATGCTTGTGTCATCAGAAAATAGAACTGGTTTCAATTGGTCAGCTATTATATTCAGAAGACCATTTATGTAGATTAAGAAGAACAAAGGACCAAGTATTGAACCCTGAGGAACACCATGATTTATTTTGTCCAATTCTGAAATAGTAGTAATATTAGGAAAGCTATTATTTATTAGTACTCTCTGATACCTATCACTGAGGTGAAATCTTAACAGTGCATTGTTTTTGCCCCTGAATCCATAAAATTCAAATTTTTACAATAGTATATCATGATTTACAGAGTCAAATGCCTTTCTAAGTCACAAAATATTCCACCAACAGTCAATTTATCATTAAGTGCTGTCAGTAATATTTCATTTATTAGTTTGAAGGAGCCTTTTTCAGTTGGGGAATTATTTCTGAAGCCACATGGTTACTAATATATTATTTTGGATGACGTGTTGGTACAATCTTGTATTTATACCTTTTCCAGAATCTTTGAAAAGGATGTAAGTAAAGAGATAATTCTAAAATTGATTATATCCAGTCTGTCTCCTTTTTTATGTAATGGCTTTATTTCAGAAAATTTTAATCAGGAGGAAAAAATACTTGGAGAAAGTGATTCTTTACATATGTTTGTTAGAGGAGATGTGATAAGAGGTGTACTTACTTCTAGAATTTTCACAGGAATCCCATCATATCCATGAGAGTTTTTGGATTTTAGTGATTTGATAATTTTTTCTATTTCTTTGAGTGTTGTATATTTTAGTTTGATGTTTGGACAGGGGAGCTTAAAGTTTTTATGAAGACAATGTATGGTATTGTTACAATTTAATGAAGTTTTATCATTTTTAATGTTACTAGTTATTTTGTCAGCTACAGTTAAGAAGTAGTTATTGAAAGAGTTTACAAATGATAGTTGATTAGTAATTAACTTTCTATCCATATTTATGAGTTGAGTACCTTTACTTGTATGGTTCTTGCATGTTTCCATTTCTATAATATCACAGGTTGTTTTTATTTTATTGTTGGACTTGGAAATCTTATTGTTGTAATAAAGTTGTTTTGTGGCCTTAATTACTGTAGACAATATTAAACAGTAAGATTTGTAATGCGCCTTTAATTTAGAATTAATATTATCTCTACTGATCAAGTAAAGTTCTCTTTTATGCTGGCATGAGGTTTCTATTCCTATTGTAATCCAGGGTTTGTTATTTTGTGTACTGTATATTTTCTGTAATGGGAAGCTGGAGTTGAAAATTCTCAAGTATATGTTAAGAAAGTTGTTAAAAACCATATTAACATTCTCCTCAATTAAAATGTTGTCCTATTTTTAATAGCTGAGCTTAACTGCAAATTGAGATATAGAGAATTTATTAAATTTTCTTATGTTTTGCTTTTGCTATTATTAATTGTTATAATTTGGACATCATGATCAGATAACCCAGTAACCAGTGGATGTGTGGATTACTTTGAAAGGCACAGCAATGCCTAAAACAATGTCAAGAATGCATTTCTTTCTCAACTCAGTTCAAGAACTTTTGGATACAAAATTATCCCTTCCACAGGAACTGTATTTTAAATTTGTTTTTTTCATTCACATATGCACTTTCAGTGAAATTTATCTTTGGTTCATATTTACCTACCAATTAATTCCAACTTTCTTGTGGATAATTACATAATTCAGCTGCATGGATCAAGAGTCCTTCTTGTGAAAATAGAGTTATTCAGCTACTCTAGAAATTCCCATCTGCTGTGGAGTCTGCAGATCATTACTGTATTCAGTGCAGCAGGATATAATATTTGATTGTTCTTAATCACTCACAACAAGAACTTTGTAAACTTTTGGGATACTTACCACACAGTCGAAATTGACTGAATTCAAAAATATTCAAGCAAAATGTGTAACTTTCCAAGTAACATTTACCCATAATTTTTTATAATCAATTTAGTGTTCTTGACAGCTGTCAGGGAAAGTGTTATCGATTCATTTTAAATAACCACTACCTGACTGGTGTTGGTATAAACACGAGTCTCATTCAAGGGACTTAGTAATTTCAAAAGCAAGATATTAGGCTCATATTCATAGGGATGTGACTTTGATCCTGAGTCAAATGCATATGCAGAGTTTTTGCTCACACCACTTCTACCAATGTGCATGTGAGGAGTGCCAGGTCCCCATTTTGCAGTAGTGCAGAGCCCACATTAAATGCTAGGTATGCTATGTTGAACATCATTTTCATCATCACAATGTCAATGAGGGCAGGGATGGACAGATCTCACATGCCAGGTTGTTGTGGTGACAAAATTTTTTATGGAGTTGCCTAATATTTGTGCATCCTCAGTATGTACCTTGCTCTTTGTCACCCCTCTGGCACCTAGAATTTTGAGGTGGCCATAGACATTTAAAATTTTTACACTCCTGATTGAAGATAATATCTTCCCTATGCACACTTTTGCCTGAGAAATTGATTCTGCATCATTGTCTGGACTAGCAGATGCCAGAAAATTAAATAGACCATACCTGGAGCAAAATAAAAATACACATATACTGTACACAGATAAGTATTTTCCATAATAAATTTTATCAGTGAGATGTAACAAAGGGTTCAGAAAGGAAACTCACAAACGGGGGGAGAGAAATAGAGCATGTGCATATAAAATTCTTAATTTAGGTTTGAAAAAAACAATATCTGAATAGTCAAACATATAACTGCATATGTCCTGCAACTTACCACAAGCACGGGCAACAATGACAAACCCATTATGGAAGCGATACTCGATAGATCGGGAAACAAACAGACCAATATTTACAAGCATGAAGAAAGTCAGGAAGATGAGGTACACATAGTTGTTCTTCACATATGGTCTTGACAGTTGGTATGGACACAATGTAATGAGTCTGCCAAGGAGAGAGCGTGGTGGTTGCTTTGGTTTGGGTGGCACCAGCCACCTGTCAATACTGTAATGAATCATAAAACATATTATTATAGTTTGTAACTGACTACTTGGTGCAGAATCCTTCTTAAAAAAATAACACTTTATCATTTATTTAAGTCATCCCCCACAATTTATGTAACTTGAAGGTTAATTGCAGTCTGTCTAAGAGCCAGTCACTGTGCCCTGGTCTGTAACAAATTAACTTTGTTTATACACTTCCACCCTAGTTATTTAAACCCCATTTTAACATTATATGCCCATTTATGCCTAGGTCTTCCAAGTGTTTTATTCCTTCAGGTAGCACTAAGAGTTTATAAAAGAAGTCCCATGCTGGAAGTTAACTGCAGTAAACCCCAAATACAGCACAATTTTTGGCGTTGTATTGAGAGTGCCATTAAATAAAAATATTGTAACTTTTTAAACTCCTAAAATTTATGTACCATGATGAAAGGATGTTAATTACAAAATCAGAATATACAGAAGGAACTTTTAATAGAGTATTAGTGCACTGTATTTCCATAATTACTTCATATTTTGATCTACTGTTTTTAAAATTTACCTGCCCCATCAATAATGTGAATGCTTCCTCCAGTTTTTCATGTTTGTACCTTCCATTGTTTTATGCTAGCACTCTTACTCTTTTTTCACTGAGTATATCACTAGTAAAGCACCAACTGATGGGTTGGTCCCACAGGAAGGAAAAGTGGATGGCTATGTTTTACTGAGGAGCTGCAAGAAATTGGTCTCTGTAAATACAGACTTTTTTCTTTGCTAACAATTAATATTTCCCAGTCCTCTATGCTTCACTGGTTAAGTAAAGTTAGGATAGTAAAAACTGTACTGTAACATTACATTATTCTGACAGTGACTTAACAGACAGTGGTCAGAAAGTACTTGAAGCACAAGAAAAGGTGGCATATTCAAGAACATCAGGAAGAAAAAGAAAGCAGCCAGCTACAAGAGGTGATGATTTTTTATGGACAGAAGATTTTATGACGGGAGTAAAGTTTCACCAGTAGTCAGCAGTGATAAGGAGTGCAAGAATCCAAAACTAGTTGTCCTTATTTAAAATATTTGTAGTCTTAGGAAAAAACAACAAAATTGGAAGTGCTGTTATGTTCGGAGTTAAAGCATGTAGATGAATTATGCCTCACAAAACACTGGCAGAGTGATCAGAAACTAGACTGTACTAATATTGTTGATTTTAAGTTAACAAGTGCTTTTTGGTGGAGTAGTAGTGAAATTGGTGGATTTGGTATCTGTGTAAAAGATGGTCTCACAACTAAACAAATAAGTTATTTTGCAGTTATCAGTGAAGAAAAAAATTTTGAAATGCCATTAATAGAACTGCCTGGATATAAACTATGTATAGTGTGTATCTATAGATCACCAGATGGACAGTTTGACAATTTCTAAATAAGTTAGAATTAGTTATTCAGAAATTAGTAATGAAAGATAAAAATCTGATACTTTTTGATGATTGGAATATAGATTTCCTCCATGAAGATAGCAACCAAAAGGACTTAACAGACTTACTGTTGATGTATAACCTAGTAAACACTGTCCAATCTCCTATTAGAATAATGAAAAGCACAAGCACATTGTTAGATATAATTATAATAATCAAGAAGTATTAAAAGGAACTTGCAACGGTAATTGAATTAGGATTTTCAGACCATCAAGCCAAAGTGTTGCCTGTACTGCATAAAAAGCATGCTAGTGCAAATAAAAGAGTTCTGAAAACGCATTTTGTAGACGATAATGTTAGGGAATTTGAATACTTATTAAAAAAGCTGACATGACAAGAAGTGTTTTCAGAGACTGAGGTAAATGCAAAATTCAAGGTCTTTATTAACTCAGTTCTGTATTTTTTTACATAGCCTTACCTCTGGAGTTCAGACATGAAAAGAAACCATTAAGGAATAGATTGATCACACAAGGCATAAAGATGACTATTTAAAAAATGAGATTTTTAAACATGCTAAAAAACAACCTATTCTTACAGAAGATGCAAAGATGAATATTGCTAAGTAAAAAATAATATATAAAAGGGTAATAAGGGAAGCAAAAAGGAGGGAAAATATTAAGTATATACTGCATGTAAATCACAAATCTAAAGCTGTATGGCAGATTACAAACAAGGAAACTGGGAGAACCTCCTCAAATAAACAAGATATTAAAATGATTTTGGAATTCTGAAGACATTACAAATCCAGAGAACATAGTTGAATTTAATTCCTACTTCTGTAAAATTTCAGAGGAACTAATGAAGAAAATTGGGAATAGAATGCCAAATTCTGAGAATCAACATTTAAGAATAAGGAAAGTACTAAAACTATATTTTTATGTCCAGTAACAGAAAATGAAGTGGAAAAAGTGGTAAAGGGTCTTAAGAATAAATTATCGGCAGGAATTGATGAAATACCTGATTATGTGGTGAAACAGTGCATAAAACTGCTAAAGAAACCTTTAGCCAACATTTATAATGCATCCCTAGAATCAGGGATTTTTCAAGACCAACTAAAAATAGCAAAAGTTGTACCATTATATAAAAAAGGGGATACAAGAGACATTCAAAACTACAGACTAATAGCACTGTCATCTGTTTTTTAAAATTGCTAGATGAATTGGTGCGTAATAGTTTAATGACATTTATAGAAGGGAATGAAATTTTAACTGAGGCACAACATGGTTTTAGGACAAAAAAATCAACTGAAACAGCATTACAGATTTTTATAAAAAGTACACAGGAGGCCACTGAAAAAAAATGAACCCAACTGGAATTTTTTTAGATCTTACAAACGCCTATGATGTATTAAATCATGAAGTTTTATTGTCTAAACTAAACTCCTATCATATTAGAGGTGTGGCAAACTTATGGTTTGAATCCTACCCATCACACTGGAAACAATGTGTGGAAATACCCAGGGTGCTGATAAGTCCTTAGCCCGCCAGGGACGGAAACAAGCTCGGAAGCACGTCAGCAACACCTGCGATTTCAACAACATCAAGACGCAAGCTATCTTCAAGATGCCCCCCTGCAAGGCAAGGCACCGAAAGAAATCCATGCCCTTCTGACAGAAACATTAACTTGTTTCCTTCCTGGTCAGGCTCAGGACTTAACAGCACTCCTGTAAATAACATGAAACAAGGAATATATGTCTCAACTACAAGGGAAATTGAGCATGGTGTGCCACAGGGTTTGATTCTTGGTCCAATACTATTTTCATTATACATAAATGACCTACCTCTAAATATTATGGGATTGAAAATAGTGTTATTTGCTGATGACACAAACATATTAGTATCACAGGCAAATATGAACAACCTCCAGTATAAACTAAACAAATTTATGACTAAATTGCAAATATGATTTACACTAAACTGTCTTATAGTTAATGTTTTGCAAATATGATTTACACTAAACTGTCTTATAGTTAATGTTGAAAAGACGTTAGCAATGTCAATACCATGCAGAATAAAAAGCCACTGTTACCACATGTTATACATGAAGGTAGAAATATTCCATACAACACTGGAACAAAATTTTTTAGCATATACATTAATGAAAATTTGAAATGGAATAATCACATTAAATACTTAAGTTCAAAACTAAATACATGTTATTATATGATTAGCCCCTTAAAGAATGTAACGAGTCCATATGTCTTAAGAACCATGTATTTGCATTTTTTCATGTTCATTTGAGATATGGTTTGACCCTGTGGGGTGGTGAACCTGAAAGTATAAGAATTTTTCGATTACAAAAGAAAGTTTTAAGAATAATAGGTAAAGCTGGCCGACATACTTCTTACAGGAGTCTTTTTAAAGATCTGAATATACTTCCTTTGCCTTATCTATATATAAGTGAGGTTGTGTGTTGTGTAAAATCAGACATGGAAAAGATAAAATATGACGAAGAAGTACATGACCACTGTACACACCAAAAATCAGATCTTCATACTCCATTCTGCAGAACTACCCTTTTTAAAAACAGTAGTGCAAATGTGGGCATAAAATTGCACAATAAATTGCCTAACATGATAAAGAGATTACAAAGATACAGGAATTTAAAAGAAGACTGAAGTATTTTCTATTCAGTGGATGAATGTATGTCCTCTTAGGTTCCACTATTACTCAATTGTTTATTATTATGTACACTTTATTCTTAGTATTTAGTAATTCAACCAAACAGGGTGTGAGTTTTAATGATACTGTATATTACTGTGCTCCATTATTGATGTTAATGTATTGCAAGTTCCTTTTGTTATGTCTATTATGTATGAATGTTTTTATGTAATGTAGGGAATGTAGACTGAGCTTGATGTGTCCGATGTCATATTTGTGACTGAATGGAAGAATAAAGAATAAGAGATGCTTTATCACCACAGAGTGTTTGTTTCTTTTCTAATTCTGCATAATGTCATCTAAACAATCTAAGACTGATGACTTTAAACTTGAGGGGGCAAGGCAAAAGGAAGTAGAGTTTATGAGGTCAGTACACGTTTCAGTGTGTAGTGAGACAATGAAGAACATCATTTCCAAATAAGAGAAATTTCTGTAGTGCATAGACAATACATGTTTTATACAGGTGGCTGTCACTGACCAGTGCTAACTCTCCAGGCAGGAATCCTAACCCACACTACACACATTCCTTCAACACATTCTAACATAGCGCTCTATCTGACATTACTTAATGCTTATGGGCACAGTTACATCACTCAAATTCTTTAGCAGATGACTGCTAGCGTGGGTGATGCTATATCGGGGGTGCACAATGTTAAAATAACAGGGAATTTCTGTTTACAGACTTTCATGGGTGCTAAGTGAGTGTGTCACTATAACAGGGTTGTTATATCTGGGTTGTTTGTACTTCACCTTCATAGATACAGATTTAAAACTGTAGATTTAAATAATGCTGTACTCTTTTCTTACCTGAGTACAATATTCCTTGATGGCTTGAAAAGGAAACTGTGTATTATATAATGTCAAAAATTGTTTGATGTAAGTAGTTCAATTAGCTGTTACTGTAAACTTTTTGTCTCTATTCAAATGCTGAATAAGTAAACAGTGTGGATGAATATGACTTGGAGAACATTGGTCTCATGTCTTTGAAAATCAATTTCTGATAGCACGAATATACTGCATTAACACTAATTCCACATTTAGGTCTACTGCTACGTATGTTGTAACAAAATGATGTAATTGTATAGAAACACTACAACTAAAACTAATGAAAAGCAGTGCACTGCAGAATATAAAATAAGTAATATTTTGCACAAGGAACTTCTTCTAAATCTAATACTTTATCAGACATTAAGAATAACAATTTTTAAGCTGCAAGTCATGGGTGTAGAGCTCTGATACAAATGCACCTACCCCTTACTCCCACATTTGTACTTACAAAATTTTATCTAACATCTTGTTCTCAAGGTTAACTCCATATGGAAGGAAATTATCAGGGATCATCAATGTGGTTTTCGACGCAACAGGTCGACGATTGATCATATATTCTGCATTCACCAAATACTTGAGAAAAAATGGGAGTACAATGAAGAAGTTCATCAGCTTTTCATAGATTTCA
>Ga0136643_10005495_pt1 | contig 17890 bp, 9 predicted proteins | sample TergutLab28metaG_FD_96883 | JGI IMG/M metagenome (GOLD analysis project Ga0136643, IMG submission 96883) | Labiotermes labralis P1 segment gut microbial communities from Petit-Saut dam, French Guiana - Lab288 P1 (version 3) (version 3) | ecosystem: Host-associated > Arthropoda: Insects >...
AAGATTAGATCAATCTGTTTAGCTAGATAATGAGTTAATAGGTCTTTGCCCTTTGAATTCATATGCATTCCATGTCTTGTGAAATGGGACCTATCTAGATCTACCTCCAAAAATTTTACATTGGTATACAGTTTCGCTACTTTCCTCATTAGTCTATTATATTTCCATACTTCTTTGTTTACACACAATTCAGGGATCACGTCGTATCTGTGAGGTGCACTTATCAACACAATAGCAGTATCTTCGTTTTCTTTCACAAGTTCGGTCACATTTGTTATGGCTTCCCTCATATTATTTTTGCTTATGTTGTTTGACCCTCCCTATATAATTAATACATCTTCTCGCTTCGATGACTTCCTTTCTTCATTGGCGGTAGTTGAGATAACTTTCATTTGCGCCCCCGGTTTAACAAAACTAGACACTACATAATCTTTACGAAGGTTAGGTTGCAATCGGGATGCAGTGCCTCGTGCATGACTATCCCCAATTATTAGCACATTGTGTTTAGTTACACTTAAGTCTTTCACTTGAATTGATCTGATTTTAACCTGATTAGGCCTGGATGAAGGATCACTATTTCTTTGAGGTTAGAAAGAAGTTCAAATTTATTGTGAGTACGAGGAATTACTGGTAGTGAAGAATTCTTGGTAATTTGTGTTTTCCTTGAAGTGAGGGGTACCTGGTGCCACTCGTCCTTTGGTTTGGAGCTTCTACATTGGTCACTATGGAATACACTGTATGAGCTGTCGATTAACCGAGCACACCGGTCCATGTAACACTTGGATAACTTTTTGATAAGATAATATTTCCTGTTGAGCCTTATATAATTCAAAGCTCAATCCATTACATATTTGACACTCAGAACTTTTATTATGACATGTTACACTGTTTGTAATAGAAGGTACACGCACTGTCAACGCTCTCTGTTCTGCCATCTTGCAAGATTCACGCACACATTACAGCGTTCTCCTCAAAACCCATTGTCATTTGCATGTAATTTTTGTCCAGGACCAACATTCGCTGGCGATTTTTTTCCCCTCGTACGCTCACACAGTAAAACACTCGATTATTTAGCAGCCGCCTGGAAAACCGCCGGGCGCTCGGCGAAAGCAAAGAGTAATGGAGTTGGTAGTGCTAAATCGTGGTTGGCAATGTTGGTGACATTTGCAGTGAGGGGTTTGATGTAAGGCACAGATCGTATGGTAATTAATTTATGTAGGTAGAGACCTGGTGCGTTGGTTGGACAGGAGCTATAGTTGTAGCGTGCGAAGCTAATAAATATCGGCGCTCCAAGTATGAGATTTGACAGGCGTGAATTGCCCCTGGCAGGAAAGTGAGAATGTCGAATATGAACGTGTAACACCGCAGTTACTGGAACTGTGAGTGGGAAGTCTGTTTCCAACACGTTACATTTATTTATTTAATTAGTTTAAATATGTACGTCGGTAAACAACAGCCGTGCGTTTTGAGAAGAAACTTCTAATGCTGAACAGAAATGGAAAATACCAAGAAAGGAACTGTTGTTACTCTCTTCTATCTGATTTTTAACACAGTCAGTTCTATAGTTATTGTTTTACTGAACAAGTGGGTATACAAATATGTAGGATTTCCCAATTTGACATTGACGTTTCTACATTTTGTTGTGACGTTTGTGGGGTTAATTTTGTGTCAGAAATGCAATGTATTTAAAGTGAAGTATGTGCCTTTACGGGATATGATGCCGTTGGCTTTCGCTTTTTGTGGATTTGTAGTTTTTACGAATTTAAGTTTACAAAACAACACTGTGGGGACGTACCAGGTTGCAAAGGTGATGACAACCCCATGTATAATCCTGATACAAATATTTTTCTACAAGAAGGAATTTATGCTAAGGGTCAAACTAACACTGGTAAGTATAGTTGGTGAGTTTTGTTTAATGTTGCAGTATTATTGCCAGCCAGTGGCATTACTCTAGTAATATTGCGGCTTTTACAATAGAGCATGCAAATGTAACTAACGTGTACGTTAACGACAGCAACAAAATGCCACACAGCATACTGGTCAGGCCCCATAATTTTTGTGTAGCTGTACCCAAGTCCATAAGACAGGAATGTGTTCATAAAAAAAAATTGCCTACCATTCTACAGATATTAAATAGGTCATAACATTGTTTGGTTTATTGTATTCAGTATTTTTGGACCTTATGTGTAAGCATTTACCTGCCTCATAATGCTAAGACAAGTGTGGCCTTTAATCTTATTTCCTCCATGGTCATATAAAAACCATCACATTAATAATTTTTCAGTGGTAGAACTGCACAGTACCTGATTAATGTGAATATTATCAAAATGGTGAAAAGTATGGTGTTATATTTTTGTATGAAGCTCCAATACTCTGTCCGTCACAAGAAGTTATTACTTGTGTACAAGTCTTGTCTATGTTCAGTTTATGGGACATAGCCTGAGGGTATTCTGCTGTTACTAGGTTTGTGATTGTTGAATTTTATACATTTTGTTGATCTACATTATACAAAAATGAACCCATATTTTTTAAAGATCTGTTACTATTGCTTATGTGCATCTGCCATGATGTTACTACCAGTTGTAGGAAATTAAGAAATATAAATTTAAGGTGCCTTCTCATTTTTGTGAAGAGTGGTTTCTTGGTTGAAAAGTTGAAGGGGGACACAGAGACACACAGACAACATAACCATCTTGTAAGTGTACATTTTTCTTTAAGGAAAAAAAGAGTAGGTTACAGACTTTGCCAGTGTGATATACCATGCATAACCACAATACAAGCAAAACAAACTGTGAGAATTTATGTTTCTGACAGGTTATTTAAAAAAATGGATGTATATTCTGGAAATGTGCAAGATTGATTATTTCATATTAACCAACAGTTTTAATTAATTTAATTATTTCAGACTAATTATTTTATTATTTTTTCAGTTCGTTTATGGTAGCTGTCACTTGCAGCTGTTAGTTTGTATAACTTACAGCAAGAAATAATGATACACCCTACAGTCTTCTTGTGAGTGATGCTGTATAGTTTTCAGGTTGATGGGTACGATCACTTCAGAGGAATCTATTGCACCACTAAAATATTTGGTACTTATTTATTGAACTACATGGCATCATTCACCAGAAAAGGATAATCTTTAATACTCACTATTATGATAATTTCATATTTTGTGATATAACAAAATTCAACATTGTATGGTTATTTCTAAAATGGAATATGATCCAAAAAATAAGACATTTTTATTAAAGGTACTTACTTTATTTGACAACTTTTGGCTGTCACTTCCTGCCTGTTTTCTGCTTTGTGGGCAGATTGGCCGAGTGGACTGTGTTAATGTGGTAAGCAAGCAAACAGGAAGTTACAAGCAATAGTTGTCTGTGCAATGACTGTTTACAGATACCCATTACCTTGGGAGTGTTCATGAATTTCTACTATGATATCCAGTTCAATGTCCTTGGTACAATTTATGCCACCCTGGGTGTAGTGGTCACATCTTTATACCAAGTGGTGAGTAATTTCATATCCACATAATATGTTATAGGTAATATGTCCAGTTTACCATATTTCAGTTTTTGGTTAGCTACACATGTTTGTGTTTTATATCAAGTACCAATGTTTTGTATTATGAACCATTTTGGGATGGTTAATAATATTTTATTTGAGTTTCATAAGAAGAAACAAGAGTAATATTGGACTGGTACCAGATTCCTTCACGCATCTCATATCATATCATATTTATTCACCTTCCGTTGGATCTTTACAGATACGGAAACAGTCACAATAATACATAAAATATAAAAGTGTGCAGTGCATTTGTCATAACACAATTAATAAGTAAAATACAAGTAAGACAGACAAGAAGGTAATGAATGGTAATAATAGGTTAAGTTATACATTAAATGAGATCTTATAGCTATCAATAGTCAAGTAAAAAACAAAGAACCATAATCATTAGGATGCCGACTGATAAAATTCTCAGTACATATATATGCTTATGTCAGAATGAACAGACTTGGCCTCACAATTAGACATTAACTCATGCTCCCACACAAAAATGTATCACTTCATCATAACAACTCAAAAATACATGGCCATGGGGTTACTTAGTAATAATTACTTTTCTTTGTAGATTTAATGTGGCCTTTAAGTTTCAGACAAATTTTTGTAGTCTAAAATACATTTAATTTGGAAGTAATGATGATTTACAGTCATATTATGTTTTGCTTTACGTACTGTATTTCTTAGTTAGTAAGCCAGAAGCAACACGAGTTACAGATGAATGCAATGCAGCTGCTGTACTACCAGGCCCCTTTGTCAGCTGTAATATTACTCGTGCTCATACCTGTTTTCGAACCAGTGAGCACCACCATCACAGTACATTGGACTGCTGCAGTTGTTGTAAGTTGTCAGCATACACTTACCTCCATTTGCCACTGTGGTTGACAACACATGGTAGTACTGTATTACCACTTACATTATTCATATTCATATTTGTTTTTACTTGTCGAATCGCACTGTACAGAAGGCCGTGTCCACAAACAGCAACACTTTCATTATACATTATGCAGTGAGCTGTACATGTGCCCTATGCATTTCTTAGTCTATCTCTTTTTCTTTTTTTTGTTTGGTGACACCAGAGAACCTGGTGTTTTTTCATTGTCAGAATTCTTTTGGTGCAATAGTTGGGCTGTTTCAATTTCTTTCTGTATTTGTTTGTTTGTCTTTTGTTTGTTTCATTTATTTATTTATTTTATTTTATTTTATTTTTTTTAAAGATTTATATCACTTACATGTGTTCATATGCGCAGTTCTGTGCTTCAAACAGTAATCATGGAATCCAGTATTCTTTTTTATAAGTGACTTTCATTCTTTACTTACATACCTGAAAACATTTTTTAATATGAAGCATGTGATTGATACTAGAAGTGATTATGTAATATTGCCATGTGTTAAATTTTTTACAATGTATTCCAGAATTGCAGTACATATTTAAGTGGGTTGTTTGATAAGCCATCCTTAAAATTATGAAGTATTATACACCCATACGTGTAATAATAATAAAGTGTTTTACATTAGGAGTTATGTTTAAAAATTAGGTGAAGATCTTCATTATCACATCACACAATTTAAAAATGTAGAAGAAGTCTGTGTATATGCACATTTCTTTAAAGCACTGTAACTTACATGTGAGTCGTGCTCTTAAAATTCCATATTTATGTTCATAGCAGAATGTAGTTGAAAATACCATGTGTATTGGTTATGCTCTTATTTTTTATTGATTACTCATAACTGTTAATTCCATGTGTAGTTTGTTTCTGTATGATTGCAGGGTTTAGTAGCAAGTTCATGTATAACAGCATTCTTTGTCAATCTGTCCATCTACTGGATAATTGGAAACACATCACCACTTACGTATCCTTTATAAGGACAAGGACTGATGGCTGACTGTGTTTCTGTGATGGGATTTATCACATTTATGAAGTACATATGTCACAACATTTTGATATGCTAACTGATGTTTGTGATCTGAAGCATTCAAGCTCATATACAGAAAAGGAGTACAATATGCTTGTAACATAGTGCGTGGATGAATTAATGGGCTCACATTGATTATTTCTGTTATCACTGCATGTTAATTTGTTTTATTGTTTTTATGTTTGTTCCTGTTAGGTTACTATAGAGAGAGATGTTTTTCCACATACTTCATGATGAACGGGCAATAATTGTTTTTAATTTCAGTTTGCACGTTACTCTAGCTCAGGAGTGCACATATATTCAACACCAGGTTACATGGGTGACTAAATTTTGTACAACTGTACATGGAACTTGCTTTGTGCATCCTTGCTTTAGCGCACCCATCTGTATAATCCCGCGGTATGCATTCGTTAACCTTTTTAAAATACAGTGTATGTTTGAAGGTTGCATCCAGTTGTGGAATACATGTGGTGCCTGCACAAACCTCAGTGTGTTGTTACCATTTAGTAAGCTGTTGTAAATCACCTTCTTCTCGCACTTTGATATCATTTATAAATTAGTAACAATTTTCTTTACAACAGTTTTATGTGTGAAGTGTTAACTTGTTTTAGGTTCTGTAGCCACAGGAAGTTCTTGTTGAGAAAACTGACCTTTTAACACAGACATGAAGAGGCTGTATGAGCTGAATTTTCCATTGTAAAGAATAGTAATAAATAAAGGGTATAATTTTTCACGTATATGTATATTTCATGAAATGTTGTGTACTTTGAAAAAACACATAAGTGTTTGTATCCTTTACTGTTCAACAAGATACAACATGATGGGACACATCAAGTTTTGTCTTACTGTGCTGGGCGGTGTGCTCTTGTTTGAAGACCCATTCCATGTGAACCAGGGTGTTGGGATCATACTGACTGTGCTTGGAGTGACAGCCTATGCACATGTAAAGGTACAAAACCTTTTAGTACAGTTTTGAAGTACTTCATTTATTAACTTTTCTTTATTAAATAAAGATTATGCTGTGAGGCTGCATTCAGTCATGGAATGTGTGTTGTTGCATCACAAATCGGTGGTTTGTTGACAGGTGATATGCAGTGATAACCTTGGTCATACTGTACATACATATATACCTAGAATTCTTCTCACCCCTCACAAATCCTGGCATCCTCAAGGACAAGTGTGTTTACTGTTAATTTGGTTAATATGATTGGGTTCTGTATGTAAGTTGTTAATAACATAATTTAAGGTACGAAGATGATGTTAGTATATTAACACTACATGACAGATTGACATGCTGAATAATGCTGAGTGGTGAAACATTAAAATTTGCATCAGTGACTGAGTATTTATGTGAAGTGGTTCCCTTTTTTGTCTCTCTGGATCATCTATAGGAGTAGAGGTATTTGTATATTTTAGTGGAAGAATACAACTTTTTTTCTTTGAGCTATTGAAGCTTACAGTGTAATTCTCTTGGCAGCAGACATTTATGCTAAATTTGAAGATTAGATCATGTTAGGACCAGCTCAACAGATGACAGTATAGGGAAATCTGTTGGACTGGACATCATCCAGCATTTGAGACCAAAGGGTTAACAAAGATGTGGCACAGGAGGGAAGATGATTTTGAGCCAGTTATGTTTATTGTGAAGGTGTGGGATTCTGTAGTTGATTCTAGGAAACACTGTTGATCCTACAAGTACTTCAGATTCATATATGCCAATTGTGTATTCCACACACATATGTGCTGTTGAAGCCAGAGCCTGATGTTCATTCACACTTAGCATTGTCCATAGCACATGATTTGGAAACCTGTACCAGATAGAAATCATTAATTTGGAATTATGAAGTTACAATTCCCCTTTCTACATTAACAAGCAGACATTTTTGAGAAGGTGATTGTCCCTGGGCTGGTCAAAAAGCACCCTGTCTTTTCCGTAGCATAAGGGTCTATTACCGAGTCCACAAAAGCCTGCTTCTGAACTTCATCCTGAGGTAGGTAAATCCATTCTACACCCCACACCTTATTTTTCTTAGATCCATTTTAAATTGTTATTGTATTCATTCCTTTTTCTCCCAAATGATCTCATCCTTTTTTGGGATTTCTAAATAAAATAAACTAAAATAAATTCCCGCTTTGCTTATCACACTGCTCTCACACCACCTTATTTAGTGCTATTCTTGTAAGGTGAGAGGAATTGGTTCTCACCAATATAAAACCTAAGGTAAAGTACTGTATGAATATGTATTATAAATTTATTTTCAGGTTGTAGATAGAGTCAAAGGTAGAGGATTCTGAAAACATCTTGTTACAAAATAGTGTGTACTGTTATCTGCTCTGATGTGTGTGTGTGTTTGTGCATGCCCATTTGCACTTGTCATGTCACATTTGAACTGAACCTTTCTCTTGTTCCATGCCCACCCAAATTCATTTGTTGGACGTGCTTATGTTTGTTTTATTTCCTTTGATATTTATAATTCACCATATTTCAGGCTGGAAGTGCCCTTGGACGAGGCAACCACTATCATCCTTTAGGATACACAAAAGATTCATCAAAAATAGGACTACATTTTCGATCACCTCCTTAAGAATGCTTTTCCTAGTGTTGTATGTGCAGCAACTTATTATTGGGACATTAATCATTTAATATAATAAATTGCAACATCCTTTTGGTTTTGAGTTGATTGATGTGTTTTGTAGGGAATGTTTTATCTGCCTTTAACATTGGCCAACTTTGAAAAGTGTTTGTGAAAGTACACAAGTACAGTTAGCTTTGTCATGTTTATTGGCTTTTAAAAGTAATACCATCCAGTAACATACAATTGTCACACAGTTATATAAATCAAACTTTTATGTAATACAAACCAAAGACAAGAATGCAAATGAAGCATGTATGTGTAGGTAGTATACAGAATTATACAGTTACAATGAAACCCAGGTATGACATCCCAGCACTAAGAAGGTTTTCATGCCAAAAAATTTGGAAAAGTTGATAGCTACATGTGTCATAATGATTAACCTATACCTTTGAATGAGTTTCCCACTTAAAAAGATTTCATGCCTTGGAAGTACAAAAATGTTACAGTGCTCTCAGTTTATAAAGGTTCATCTATATCACAGTTTCCACAATACTTCAGGGGTACAGATATACAACTCAATGCTAATCTGTGGCAACGTGATGGTAAATGATGTCACATTCCGCATGCACTGCCATCTATTGCCGCACTTGCATTTCACACAGTGTGAGGCAGTGTTGTGGCTTGTGTGTAATTGACAATATGGATGAACATGGATTTAATGGATCACTTTGTGACTAACTGTTTTACTTTAATTTCAATAATCTGGAGTATTCTGTGTGTAAAATTTACATACTCTGTGTTCGCTTCAGATTGCTTGTGTGAGTACAGTTTTCGTTGTGTAGTGCCATTAATTACTGAACATATGAGTAGCATGACTACTTCCTCATACAGTAGCACAAAGCGTAAGCTCTGTCAGTTCAAGAAAAGCTGTGTATTATAAACACAAAGGATGCTGCTTAAAATTTTACTTGCAAAAGATCTAAGAAATTCACACTTTTTTGTCAAAATATGAGACACCATACAAAGTCTGTAAGTGTTCATCTGAGCCAGAAAAAGTGTGAAGATGGCAAAATGTAGTAAGGTGGAGTTGATATTTATAGAAGAGTTTGGCAAGAAGAAGCTTCTGATCTACTAGTAGTACTTATTAAACATAATCTTGCCTTATGTGCAAGTGTGTCACAACCAGTAAGTAAATCACTAAGACTTGTTTTTAGTTCAAGGAGGAAAGTGAATTATTTAACATGGCATTTATTATGCAGAATAATATTCTAGTAAAGGAAGTGTAAATTTCGGTACACAAGTACAAACAATATCATTTTTGGGCTACCATTTTAATACATTTTCCTACTTAATAAGCCATATTCACTTAATTTTTTTTAGAAACATCTTAAGAGAGTTTTACTGTCTTAATACCCTGTTAATTAGAAGCTAAAATTTTTGTCAACCCTACCGTACTTAACGAAGATTACTGTCTTCTGTCTTCAGGGTGTAATGTGAGGATGGAAGCAATATGTTCCTCCAAAATTTTGGTAACCAAGTACAATACTACAGGACATGACATCCCAGAAGACAGTGATCTTCAGTTTTAATTTTTTTTTTGTTGTGAAACCTTGTTTCTTAGAATGTGTAAAAAGTGGGTTTATAAATAATTTAATATACAAAGGTGCATGCTCTTTGTCTCACTTCAGAATTCTTGTGTTGTATTATGTTTAGGGCAGCATACTGTGATTGGTTGAGAAGAAAACTGAACCCTCTGTGCCTTTCAGAAAATACTATTCTAATTTGGAAGTTTTCAGTTGGAACTGTCCTCCGAAAACTATTTAAAAAATGTTTCTTTTATGAAATTATGAATTATACAGGGACTTATTTTATATGATAACTTGGTATCACTCCATTTATTCTTACAGTAGGCAGCAGAGCACTTAGTGCTGTTTCATTTTGCCTTGTGTCAGGGTCCATGTGTTTTAGTTTTAAGTAATGCGGTTAATATTAAGTTTTTACTCATCATATTTGAAGTGGGCTGGTATAGCGACTCGCTACAGGCTGGACGGACCAGGGATCGAATCCCAGTGGGGGCGAGATTTTGTGCACCCATCCAAACCGGCCCTGGGGCCTACCCAGCATCCTATACAATGGGTACCGGGTCTTTCCCGGGGGTAAAGCGGCCGGGGCTTGGCGTTGGCCACCCACCCCATCTAGCGCCGAGGTTAAAGAAAGAGTAGAGATATACCTCTACTCCCCCTATGGGCCTTTGTGGCCTGTTCTAGGGTGAACTTTACCTTCATCATATTTAAATAAGGTGCTGGAGACGTTTTCCTTTGGTTGCAGGTACACATCGAATCTAACAAACATTTTGTTCATTGCACATCAGAGTTTAATAATTGAAGTGAATCAGCAGGAAGTGATTAGAACAGTTGTCAAATAAAATAATGTTCCTGTATAATTTCATTCAATGTTATCTATTGCGTGATGGGTGACATAAGTGAGACATTTAATGTCTATGTAAAATTATTATCGTGGCTATTCATCCGTGCCATTGGCATGTAGAAATTATTTTTTGTAAAGCTGCATTTAGTAACACTAAAATCTAATGTGATATACCACATCTGAAGAGTTTAAATGCACTATGATATATTCTTTGCAACAAGAACTTGAAAAGTATTTTAATAATGTATTCGTTCCCTGATAAACCCTCTTATAATTGTGCCATACATTACTTGCAAGACAGATGAAATGTATTTTAGTTGTTTAAGTGTTAAAAGTTTATAAAGTATTTCTCTTGTGTAAAAGATTGGAAAGGAAAAATCGGCTGTGATAAACCTATATAAATTTATCTGTATGAGGCAAATCAAATATGTTTTTATTTTAATTTTCCTTTTATGCATCATTACTGTTTTCATCTGCTTTTATGGACGTAATATATTTTAGTCATTTCACTTTTCACTCATCCGTTGGCAGTATTTTCTCTACACCTTTGTCAGAAACATTTCTCATTCTATGAATAACTGAGTGAGATATTATTATATATGCACGTATGTCTTCATGCAAAGTACCTGTTATTCTTGTCAGATTTTAACCAAACTGGAATTTTCTTGAAAGATTTTTTTAAGAGTACTCAAATATCAACTTCCAGCATGAGCCAAGTTGTTCTATACAGATGGACAGATGTGACGAAGCTAGTAGTTGCTCTTTGCAATTTTGAAAATGCCCTTAAAAACACTTTAAAATTGTTGTAAAATATGTCATCCTAGGCAGCCACTTGGTATGCCTGTGTTAAAACTGGCCCTGTAAGCAATGTACTGATGTTATTGAACATTTCATAACATTTCTTGAAGGTTCTGAATGTATTTCAGTACTAACACCAGAATAGTGAAAAGAACATGCCATTCTGTTAAAAATATGAAACAACAAGGCATACCATCATCTGGAACACTTATTATTCTGAGTAGGCATTCTTTGTGTATGCAGTAGATGGCACATATTTTGGAGGTCCTCAGTACTTGATACTGATATCTAATTCCATTTTTAGGATGGTTGTACACTTTGTTGTTATCAAATTTGGGCAGTCTTGACCACTCTGGTGTACGAGCAGGATTGTAAATCCATTCATTATCTTGTGTTGAATAACAAACCTCTTCTTCTCGTTATTAGCCTAAACTTTTGCTGTATATGTAGAAGAAACATCAGCAGCACCATGACATTTTTATACAAATATCAAAAGATGTTACTTCATTGAGATCATAATATTTTATGTAATGAAATTTGTTTCTCTATCCCCTATGTTTGAGAAGCATGTGGCTGATACTCATGAAACTAGGAAGAGATGAGTAGTAGTAGGAAGGGTCTGACAGCTTAAGAATATGTCCACCAGCATCTTGTATTAAGAAGATGAAAGAATGTTGAGATTCTTGTTAAACATTTTCAGTTTCAAACAGTCTGTAACACATGTATGGCTTTAGATCGTCACCTGAAGAAGAAACACAAGTAGTTAGTCTCATTCTTGAGAATGTGACTGGACACTTGTCCTCTAATGAGGCAACAGTCAAGAATAATGGCACTGTCTGTTGGCATGTTTTGGTGTGGAGTGTAGAGTGTGCAGATCAAATGGTATTGAACAGAACGGCTGCGTTCTTTCCCCCACCCTCCAAAAGTAAGGTGCTTCTAGACTTATTACATTGCTTGCTGTAGTATGGGGTCATTCCATAATTCAGAGTTCATTGCATGCATATTTAGTGAAACTGTGTCATCAGAGCGGTCGTTAAATGTTGTGTGTATAGGGTATATGAACAAAAGGATTATGTGTGGAAACTTCAGAGATCAGATTTGGCATCATTTTCTGTTGCATATCAGTGGGTATTACAGTAACATCTTACACATACTTCTCTTTCTCTGTTTAATAGAACTGTATTTGATACATCTTCTGATTTCCCTTCCTTTATTGTCTCTTTAATACTGCAACTACAGTTTTTTGGGGGAGTGGGGCAGGGAGAGGGTACTGAAGGTACTTTAAAGACATTGAGCATTGTAGTCCACAGACTTTCCTTTGAAACATATGTAATTTTTGGAGTTGTGAACTACCTGTCTATTATGATAGCTTAGTTACTAATGTGTGGAATTCATGTCGCTATCAACATCCGAACCTCATTTGTCTTATTAGGCCTATTTGTTACATGTCTGACATTAATTATGCTATTGGGTATTTGTGAAGTGTTACTGCACTAACACCATTATGTCATGCTGAAAGTGAAAATGGAAATTTGTACCACATTGAAACACAGAATTGTTTTCTGGATGTCTGTGTCATCCTTTGGCAGTAGAGACTTTTTTTTTAATATCATCATCCCGTTGTGTTTGTGTAAACAGTGTGTGTGTGTTTATTGTCATAACGAACACAATTTTTACAACACTGTACATTCAGTTGTCTTCTACTACACATTTTGGCCATTTTTGGCCTTCATCAGGTAGATTTTGTAATAACACACACGGAAAATAATACATGGTGGAGGCCTCCCCTTCGCAGTTAATACATTTAGATACATAAAATTTAGACTGTTATTACCTTGTAGGGAATAATAGTCTAAATTTGATGTAAGGAATTTTACTTAGGGAGTAATAGTCTAAATTTCATGTACTTTAAGTATTAACTTTGAAGGGGGCCTCAACCTCAGTATTCTCTTCTCTTGTAAAATCTACCTGATGATGACCAAAAATGGCTGAAACATGTAGTAGATGAGAATTGAATGTATAGTGTTGTAAATGTTGTGTTTGCTCTGACAGTAAGTACAGACAATGAGTAGACTTTGTGTGGTGTACAAATAAATGAGGCATAGGATCTTAAATGCATATAAATGAGAAGAGAATTCTTTGTTTTTTGTTGGTTGCAATATTGTTCAGATATTAGAGTGGATGTGTTTTTAATGCTGATAAAGAATGCATGACTAAAACTCCAGCATTAATTTGTTTGAAATTATTATTCATAATCAGTGAATATATCTGGGTCCGATGTGACAGATGAAGTTCACATTCCACCGTGTACTTTGCATTTCTAAGGAAAGAGGTTGAGATATTTGTGTTCTAGATGTGAAAGTATTACAGGCTTTTGAATTATTTGTATAATGTACAAGAATTTTCATTATATTCAGAAGAATGGTGCTTTGTGCACATGTTTCATGGATGTAATTATGATTTTTGTATCTCTTCCAGAGACACCCCATTTTGTAGTTGTGGTAGAGTATCATGTTTGGTTGCATGTTGTGGTTGTATTCATTGTATTGCATGGAGTATGCAAGTGATGTGTTCATGGTTTTACTCAATTTTTAATTTTATTTATTTATCCTGATTTGTACCTAATTTCTGACATTATGTAATAAATCTCAATTTTGGCACAAGATATTGGATATGTTGTACCAGTGCTAGTGGAAAAGGCCCATTGAGATTCCTACAGAAAGTTCCTTGTAGATGAAAAAATATACATATTTACGTATAGTTTCATTAATCATCAGATGGCATGTTGGCCTACTGAGAGTCTCTAGTATGTAAGTACTGCCAAGGCTGTCTGACAGACAGTGCCATTTCCCAGCCATAGAGAGTGGTTACAGCCTATGTGAGTCAACAGTTCACACACATACACACACGCACGCATGCACTTGTAGTTAAGCAGTTATAAACCATATGCTGTTATACTGATATTTTGGACAGTGTTTTTGGTCTTTATAAGCTCAGCATTTCTAATGTTTGTTCCAATTCCATCTTCAGGTGAGTGATTGTTATTATTGTGAGATATATTTTTATTTTTGCTATTAGTATTGATGGTAAGGACTGATTCCAGGCCCTTTTGAATATTGGTTTACTGATACATTGAACATTACTGGAACATAAAAACAGGAGACATACAAGTCCAAAATTGCAGAACTCTACTGAATGAAGGTTATCATATAAAGCTAGATAAAGCAGAAGTCATCAATGAATAAGATTTTAAGATCACCAGGAACGTGGAAGATCTAGTATTCTACAAAAATAGAACATGTCCACATAAGCCAATCAGCCAAGATGTGATCGCCATATAGCTCCCTTACAGCAAGAGAGGAATTAACATAAGTGTGGTTGTAAGAACAACAATCACTGCAGATAATAAAAATGAAAAACAGTAATACAATATGTGTTGGTATAATAATGATGACCAGTCACCCTATTATGTTCAGTTTGTGGAAAGGTTATGCAAGCCTGACTAAACCTGTAACTTAAAGTAACCTTCTGTGATAATTCTTGTGTAGCTTATAAAGTGTGTGTATTACATTATTATGCAATAAAATTCTTCTTTCTTCATATCACTGTGTGGTGTTTATGTCCGAAATATTTCATGTATGTTTTTTATGTATGTTACATGTAAGAAGAACTAATTTGTGGAAACATCCCTTTTTTATTACTTTGTTACTGAACAGTCTGTGATTTCACCAAAATAATTCTTGGAGACACTGCAGTATTTCCACAGCTTAGTTAAGCTTTGTAACCACGTTGATTGATTTATTGATTGATTGCTGTGCTTGTACTGTCTGTTCATGTATGATGCAGTAATTATTGTTGCTATACCAAGAATCATATTGGTCAGTACATAGCAGTCCGTGTTACATATTTCATGTTACAAAAGAATGTCAGAGTTGTTTATCAGTTTATTTGACAATGATCCGCCGATATCCAAGGATGTGCGTCTTTGCTTTTGAGTACTTTGTTTTCCTTGGGAGGGTTACCAACCCATCCACAAAACCCCCATTCTTGGAGGACCAGTTTGTCTCTCTTAGTCTGGCCTCTCTCTTAATGCCTGTCCGGCTTGGGAACCCCTACCAGGAACATAAAGTTGTAGCTAGACCATCACTACTCTATGGTAGTGAAACATGGGTAACCACACAGAGAGACATGAATTGCCTAGAAGCTGCAGAGGTGCACTTTCTAAGAAGTGTTACAGGATACACAAGACTGGACAAAATAAGAAGCAAAGACATAAGACAAGAACTAGAGATCTCTGGGATACAAGATGTGAAACTCATATACAAAGAAAACTGGATCAACCACCTCGAAAGAATGGACAACACCAGACTCCCGAAACACACCCTTACCTACAAACCCCGAGGAAGAAGGGATCGCGGACGCCCCAGGAAAGAATGGCAACGTGTCAATGCTGGAACAGGTTAAACAACCTAATCCATGGAGGAGGAAGAAGAAGAAGAAGATGATGATGATGATTTTACAATGATATGTTAGCTGCATAAATTAATACAACATTGAAAACATGCAAGTGATGAATTGTGTAGGATGTGGAAAGAAGTGATTACTACCTTTTGGGTATTACCCCAACAACTCCTTCAAGGGTCTGAGGAAAGTCACAAAAGAACTCAGTGAGAGCAGGTGATCTCATTGCCAAGAATATAGCATGGGAACCCCTCAATACAAAAAAATGTTAACCACTATGTTGTTATGTTTCAGGCTCTCACAGCATTCCTCTGGAATGTGATGCCATGTAATTTGCTGGATATGTAACTGCCAAGCTACTTGGTGTCACATAACAGAAGACAGTAATCTTCATTGTTCTGTAATATTTGGTAACAGCATTGTACTGAGCAATTAATGCTGTTGACTTCAGATGCAGTATATATTTATAATTTTTCTTCTTCTAGAATAAACATTGTCCAAGTTAAAACATATTCTTTTTAATGGGTATCAGTTTAATGATTGTGTTAATACAAAATGTTACGAAGATTTTTGATAGAAACTGTATTGGGCATAGTTTTCCTGACTTCCTCTATATCCAAGGTATTAACCTGTTTTGAATTCATAAATACAAATAAATTCATTTCAGTTCAGTTAAATGGTTTTAAAAAAAGTGCACAGTTGAACCACAGCTGGCAAAAATTGTCTCTGAGACATGGTGCCAGTATTTAATCTTGCCTTGAACAGATGGAAGACGTGTGATTTTTTATGGGCTTTCTTTGTCCAAAGAATGCATTTTATTTATCAGCATTCGCCAAATAAGATGTAAAAATAATGTCACTGCAACATTTGAGACTTACTGCCATTTAAATATAGCTTGTACAGGCAAGCAGGATGCTATTTAAAGAAACCCCTTGAAGGGGTTTTAAGATCCAAGAACTTAAAATTGTTTGTTTGCATAGGCACATTCAGCAAAAATACTGTTACAAATGACTGTTTTTATGCTGTGTTATGGGGAGAAATTTATGAATAAATAGTATTTGACATTTTATTAAGCACATATCTCCTTAGTTCTCTGTGCATAATGCCTTTTTTTTTTCTGTTTGTTTTGTAGTTAAAGAAACAAGATGATGGAGCAGATATGGAAGAGCCATTGATTGCTGAAGATAACGATGAAACATCTTAGTATATGAAAATGTAAGTTGTTGTGTGTGCTTTACATAATTTTTCTCATTGTTTTTTTGTCCTTTGGCAAAAACCTGTGTGTATTCAGATTATTTAGTAAAATAAATTATGTTTACAGGAAGTTGTGGATGAAGGATGTGACTTTCCCATGTACAAAGGGCAGTAAATTACACTTGAAACAAATGTTAGATATTAATTCCATTGGTCTGTAGTGTCAAATATGTCTGGTGGATGTGTTTGGCTGTTTTAGTATACCTATTATGAATCCCCGTGGCCCTTAAAATAATTTAATTTCATGAAACAAATTAAGAACCAATAAACTGATTTTGATTAATTTTCATATTTGAGAATTTTATTAAAAATTGTCAAGTCATATCAATCTTCGGCTACATCTAACAACTTTGATGACAACTTCACATGCTAACCCTTCTTGCATTTCTGTTCACATTTCAAGCATAAGTCACGAAATATCTACTGGAGCAGGGAGTTTTTTTTAACAAACTTGTAGAAAAAGTGAAGCACAATTTTATTTCCAGTACTCTATTTTCTTAAGTCTAATGGTTTTTTATGTCAGTAAATACAAACCAGAGTTGTTATGCTGTGCATACATTTCTGAAATTGCATGTTCCACAACCAACACCAGTGTTCTGAACACACATGTACACAATTGAAGTGACTTTTTTCATTGGCATTTATTATTTTAGCTTTCTTTTGCTTTTGGTTCTAAAGGAACAACATTTAAAGTGAATTTGTCAGTGTTTCTGCATGAAATATCCCGTTAACATACTTTTTATGAGATCGTCAAAGTTCGCATTCATTTCCTGAGCATCTAGAGGAGCAACTGGAGTCAAAGAACAGAATTATAATGCTTACATATTGTGACTTGTGAGATTTTAGGCTTTGGCAGTGGTGACATTACGGTCTTTGTCTGGGGTATGGTACTGCAT
>Ga0136643_10005496_pt1 | contig 17888 bp, 8 predicted proteins | sample TergutLab28metaG_FD_96883 | JGI IMG/M metagenome (GOLD analysis project Ga0136643, IMG submission 96883) | Labiotermes labralis P1 segment gut microbial communities from Petit-Saut dam, French Guiana - Lab288 P1 (version 3) (version 3) | ecosystem: Host-associated > Arthropoda: Insects >...
ATGCTGAACCACTTACATACCCCTATATGATACTGACCGCGTAGCGCAGTGTATGATACGATGCTGAACCACTTACATACCCCTATATGATACTGACCGCGTAGCGCAGTGTACGGTAACATGGTGAACCTACTACCTACGGGTTCGAAACCAGGCATACGCAAATAATAATTACAGGCAATTTCCGGGTTAGGTAATTTGCGACTTACGTTAAAAGTTTTTTTATTAATTTTTAATACAATTAATTAATGTTAAATATAATACTAATATTATGAATTATGAATACTGTCCTATTAAATTTATTCTACTTTATATGTTTCATACAAAAAAAACTGCCAGAAATAACAATTTGAACATGTACGCTGATACAGTAAAAACGCAGGTCTACACATAACCGATGAAGTGTGATAAATAAGTGGCGGTGAGGTCAAAACCGACTTGCGTGAATTTCGGGTTACGTAAACGTTTCGGGAACGGAACCCTCAAGTAAGATGGAAATAGTCTGTATTAGTATTTTACGCAGGTAAAATATTCTCATGGTATTAAACTACGGGAATATCGAGGTATATCCTCCCTACTTTAAATATCACACACAACAAGACATTCGTATCCGCAGTAAAACGCTGAATTCGAAAATGTAAACAGACGTGGCTAGGATTGCCGAGATGTGTAGAGTAATGTCTACCTTTTAATCCAAAAAACTGTGGGTGCTTAGCCTAAGAGCTACGATATTTGAAATAGGTTGACTGCATGCAACCTTCATAGTTCAAACACGCCATGGCACGTGTAACGCAATCAACGCTACGACACAAACCACGTGTCCAAATTACACTGCATAATTCATAGGCATTTAAGAAAATATCGTCCAATACGATACCGTTTCATTAATTCCTATCGGCTTATCAATAACTCACATTACATACATTTTATTTAGCCTGTTCTACTTTACTGAAATCTGACTAACAAGACTGAATATGTATCGCATATCAACAATTAACGATTACTACAGCAGATTTATAAATCCCACAGTTAATCAATACACCATATAATAAGCAAAACGATAATTTTAGAAATACAACAGTAATATTTAACTATAATTGGCTCAAACAACTGACGCGATCTTTAAATATCGAAATCAAAAACAAAGTTTACCCAGATAAAGACATTGCACAAAACACGGTAAACGGCCTGATGGTGGCTACACAAGGCACATTCGACCGAGACGCGTCGCCTACTTTACCACTGTTTGATACATTACACAAGATAACGGCAATAAAATACCCAACTTATTGTGAGGGGGGGGGGGGTAAATAAACATCCCTAATCCTAACATACGGTGTGATATAACTGTTTTGTTCTGTTTGTTTTGATGTCGACGTGACCACACAGATGACGCCAAACACAGTTGCAGAGAAGCTGCAAAAGTCATGAACCACCGACGGCAATGACAGAAAAACGGATGACTACTGAGAAATTAAGGAATGGGAAAAATTCAAAGGAGTTACAAGGAAGAAGTTTCTTTCTCTAATATGAGCAAAGAATGTATTCCGTGCCAATACAAACCCTATACTAACCCTGCACGCAGGTACTTTACGAGACAGACTGTCAAATACAATTCGAATATGCCTTCTTCCTACTAAAATTAAATCAGAGAAATCTCTGCTGGATCACAGTAGTTCAATTAGGAAAAGGGCAGAAGAGTTTGTACTCAATTAAAAATCACGATCGTGTGTTGTACTAACGAAATGTAACCGCAGGAAATTCGACTGTTACCAATAGCGCACACGCAAGCACATGTAAACAGCGAGACAGACATTTCAGACAGGAAAACACAAAATGAACATCCAGAACCAACGGTTAACATTTCTGCTTCGTATTTGGGTAGTTTCGGTTTCAAATCTTGGCATGAACACTGTCTATCCCGAGGTTTTTCGCGTCTTTCTCAGTCTCTACAGGAAAGTGCCGGGATAGTTCCCAAAAATACGTCACAACTCTTCCTTCCGCAGCTCTTCCAGTTCACTATCATCCAACCATTCGACGTCACAGTCTAACTTAATGAAAAGGGTCGCTAAACAGCGCAATAGCTACCTAGCAGCAAGTCTTAGTTCCAAGACAACTACGTCTAACTCTTACAACGTATTTCCTCACGATATATCCTTATGCAATCTACGAACCTCCTCTTACACGTTCCGTGTGTCTACCTTTCCCGAAGTTATCCACCAAAGGTATACATGCATTTCTTGTTCAACCCGTATAAAAACAATGATGCAAACTGCAAATATTATGTCGTATTTAGGGCAGAACGCGTTTCTTTAGTACCTACGGGACCCGATCATTACGATTAAACATCTGACGACCGAGTCAGCAGTCAGAATGACCACAGCATCTACAGTAGTAAGAATGCCAGTATCTAATTCTAGAACAAACAAATCGTGACGGGGTACCCATTACTAAGTTTAGTGTTCAAGTTTTGGTTTAATTTAACGTGCTGGCACAAGAGATGAAGTGAAGTCCACTCTAAAGCCATTAGCCAACTAGTCAAACACTTTAGGAGTGCACAAACCGATACAGAGTCCATCTCCATTAGACCCACATACCGTTCTATCACGTGCCAGTTTCAGGGTTTCCAAGGCAATTTCTCATTAGACCAACTCATATTCTTCTCCCTTGAAACTGTAATGTTGTACCGAACTAATTACGTTGTCACGGAAACCAAACGTTAATAACTTTAACGAACTTATTCCTAGGTTAATTAGTGAAAAGTATGGGAGTTCGACATTTTGAAATTCTGTGCTGTGGTGAAGGAACTCTTCAAATATTCATTCAATCAACAACAGGAAACGTGTCTGCAATAGACATATGCCTCTTAGAGCCAATACACTGCAGAAATAAAAGGCAACATCATCCCGCCTTCAGCAATGAGAGTTCTGCCATCATTAATTGCAGTGTGCAGACACAACAACTATTATATATGACTCACGATAAAAGTACACTATTTGATGCCCTATGCCTATTATGTGATCCAAGCTTTCACACGTTTCAGTAAGCAACAAGCTTGCTGTCTACGTATTGTTTATTTAACGACGCTGTCTGTAACTCGACTATAGGACTACGGCGCCAACTGGCTGGATAATTGAAAAGGATGTAAAGAAGCAGCCGTGACCTAATTCCAACGGCTACTGCCTAACGGACTGAGGAAAACCACAAATATCCTGTCTGAAAAATCGGTAACTCAGGCGACGTAGAACTGGACACCTTCTGAAAGCAAGGCGGAAGTGTTGCCCTTTCAGACAGCTTGCTCGCATATATCCAGCTGCCAGGCAAGTACGGAAGCTATGTAAAGAGGCTAAGGACTTCTCCGCGGCAAAGTATCGAGCGGACATACGCTGCTGTTAATAGCATTCATGGTTTCCGTGGGTTAAACGATCCATCGCAGCAACAAGCAAATTCCTGGAGAACTCGTACAACCTACATTCGTGGTGCACAGATTTATAATTCTCCACCCTTACTTGCTATTACTATTGTATTCCTTCGAAGAACTAAATGCGTGAGTACAATGAGTACTTAAAGTTTCGCTTCTTAGCCACGTTTGTGATTTTCACTATTATTTGCTGCATAACGTGTAAGCATATTTATGGTCAATCTCCGTACTAAGTTTGATATTCCCAAACAAAATGGTTCGTTAGTCACATCGACCAAATCGAAGGCTAAAGAAAACATTCACACTGCCATCGATTTCGTATAGTAATTAACCATTTCCGTGAAGAGTTGCTTAAAACAATAACATGGTTGCCGTGCAAAACTCTCCCTCTAGCTGTCGGTTTGATAGCACTGATTAATAAACTAGTGAATCAGGCAACGTTGATATTTTACACTGCGAAAAAATATTACTTGTATGACATTAGCATTTCAAATATACATTACATCATCTCGGGCCTTGAAGTGTCGCTAGTTTCACTACAGCCTTAAGAGCTCGCGCATATGTCATGCTGTTATTATTTGCTATGGGATATTAAAGAGTACGGATTTAGGATATCGTCAAATGGCATAAGGTTCACAGAATGTTTCGTAGAAATCTGAAAACTGGTTCAAAAGTTGAGATGAGGAACGGCGACACACATAGCATAGTGATATCATACGTCTATCTTATATTATTTTTAAGAAAGAAAGTCAGCAAGAAGGAACTAGTTAATTAAGCACAAAACTATCATTTTTATACAGCTTCAAAGAAGTCTCGTGGTAATCACTATTAATTGCTCTTGCTGTTGGCAGTGAGTTACATGAATATTCTACACACACCATCTGCTTCTCCACAACGTAGCACAAGGAAGCGGTGTACGTCCAGCCTTATTTCTTACCTCATAAGCCTTTATAATGTCAAAGTTCAAGACATTATTTACAGCCGTCAGAAGATAAAGCACTAACTTCTTAGAGAATTTAATTGCATTTTAAAAAGAACAGCTTCATGACACTTTAGAAATTGAAAAAGACTCGTGCGTAATTCAACAAGTTGTGAACATAGACAACAAATTATTTACTGATAACACCAACAAATGCACATTTGACACACAAAAATATAGTCTTATATTGCTCCCCACATGTTTCGGCGTCACTTACGACATCTTCAGGGAGCTTACACCAAAATTTAAAAACTTATTAAAATATAATATATTACAAAAATAATTCGTATATTACACCATCCTTGCAGCCAGTCTCAACGTGCAGGTTTCCTAATATGTAATTAAGACAACATGGACTTTTTAAACAAATATAATAAATTAAAACAGTAAAACTGTAATATTTTACGGAGTTTTCATTCGTTACGGTTAAAAAGATTTATGCCGTAATTTTTTCTTTGCACACAAACATCAAATTTTGTCTACAATTCTTTATGGATCTTGTCCCTGTATGATGTGTGGTGAGTTCCGTGTAGGAGGTACCTCATTTGTTGGTGTTACGAATGAATAATTTAGTCAGGATGCACGGAATAAAGTGTCAAAATAATAGAAAACAATTTGAAAAAAATATGAAGATAAAAAGGAACGGGTTATACAAATTAGTGTTGAAGAATCTTCCTTAAAACGTTAATAGGCCTACAGAAATTACCTTCCTATAAGGAAACCAGATTCGTTAAAAGCACGCGCAAAAGCTCGTCACCTGATCCTGTCGCATGCCATTTCACTTCTGCCCATACCATTCACTGCCCTGATTCCCTAAAACACATTGTAAGGCCCTCTTACCCACGCCTACATCTCCCACGTGGAATCCTCACTTCAGGATTCCTAGCCAAATTTTCTTCGAATTTATCTTCTCCAGTGCTTGCTAAATATGCCTCCCATCTCATAGTCTTCAGTTTAAAGATAGGGGCTAGCTAGTAAGCACAACGCATCAAGTCGAACACACAATCCTACGCGTCACACTCACCATCTCATCCAGAGCCATGTTTAACAGCAATATATGAAAACAACATAACCGAGCTGTGATTGGTAAAGCGTCTAGTTTAGGAAGTGGATGACAAGATTCGAGTACTGTGACACAGACGGAAAAGTCAGCTTTCCCACCATGTTAAAATCGCAGCAAAAATATGCCACAAGTCAAGGCTTTTCCATGATGGCATCCAAAAAGCCAGCGTGGTTTCGAGTGATAAAGGCAACTTGTTTTATAAACAGAGCAATGCGTTAGGCGATTTATAAATGTCAGTATCACAGCTCTTCAATAACCTCGATTTTTCTCGCTAGTTTCTTTGTGTAACAGTACAACGACCAAGTACGCATTATCTTCGTACGCGCCATGTTGTAAGGAGCGGGGTGGAGGTCTTCTAAATTTTAAATACTTCGAATTCTGTTACAGATCACGCGTGAGACAACCTGTCCTTTGCAAATAACCACCGTAAACACCAATATTATATTTTAAAATGTCACAAATCAGCCAACGGCAGTTCATTCAGATTCAACTAGCACAGAAATAAATTTGATCAACTCTATGAACAAAAGCCCTTTTTAAAAAGCCAACGGTCACCTAGGTTGTAAAAAACACGCCTTCTCTTATACAACTCCAAAGTACACCATCACCGTATTCACAGCATCTCGTTATCGGGCGGCTTCTGAACCAGATCACTCCAGTGCAACTTCTCACACCATTTCTACGTATCCATACTAATACTAATCCTTCTATCTACGTGTAGATGCCTCAGTGGTCTCTTCTCATTCACACTATTTTACCAAAATTTACATGCACTTCTCACTTTCCGTGCACGCTACATATCACGTTAATTTAATTCCTCATTTTTGAGATGTTGCATCACACAAAAATAAAATCGTAATTAAAGCCGACATGCACACAAATAAAGTTAATTCATAATAGGACGGTACATCTGCAAGCATGTTATCGTCCCACTAGCAAAGAGTAAACAGCCCTGTTACGGTGGTCTATAAATATCAATTAACGTCCAACAATCATCCAGAGCAACTAACACAGACATGAAGGACTGCCTCAGAAGTCAGTTTTCACTGTATCTATTAATGAATAAAAACCTGAAAAAGGTAAAATAATATCGAATTTCTGTTCCTGACTTTGCTCATAGTTTTAAAAAAATATTCGCACTAAAGTATTTCCTTTTTGGCCCATAGATCAGTGCCCCAAACACCAGTTAATCTATAGACTTCTCTTCACATTGTTAATTAACACGGATTAAAATATCACCTAAATAACACGAATTCTGACATGTAATTATCTTGGCGACTAACCAATTTTTACATCAAACTGTTAAGTTTTACACAAGCAGTAATGAAGTACAGCACATACTATGTTTCCTGTCACACGCATAGCAACACCGGTTAATGTTAAACTTTTCGCCTTACATTTCATACTTCTGGACCAACAGTATCACTGGATCATTTTCTCATTGGACGAAGGATTACGACTCAGAATTTACTCGCTACATGGACACACATCACCATGGAAACTCAACTCGCAGTTCTAACAGTTTTTCACAAAGTTTCGGCAACGAGCTGGTGGTAACACACGCCTATAATACACACTAGCAGTTGTCTGCATTACGCAGGAGACTACCAACAGTGACATGCCAGGAAATTCCAGGCTCTGTGAAAGTAGTAACCTAGGCTTCCACATCGATTACAGTAAATCCCACCATTGAACATACCACACTGTAAGTTGCATCCATCTCCGGTGGACCTTCCAATAAATTTTCTTCAGACTGGTGTGAAAATTCACATCCATTTAGTCAGTTTTCAGATTGGGCGCTTTCCAAGTGGTTTATCTACCAAAATTCTTTATGCAATTAGTCTCCCAACAGTATCAGAGCATGTGATCAGTATAAATTACGACACTGACAGCAATGCCATACCCGCCAGTAAGGCTGTTCCAGTCAGTCAACACTTCAGCGAAGCAGTACCTGCATTTCCGCGAGTATAATGACGCTCTTCCCTGCTCATGTATACGTGCACGTGTATATGGCACTGCCTGAATGTCATCCAACACCGAGAACAACTGCTCTCCAAACACTAATGTCTGGCACATTACCATTTCCTGTCAACTGTACATGCCACCAGCCAAGTGCCACATGGGTACGACGAGGCTGTAATGGTCATGGTCTTGTTGGAACATAAAACAGCGCCGACGTTGCGGATTCAGATGTTCTTGGCTGCTACGCTGGTGGCAGGGTTAATGATTCTCGACGTTTCGACGGAGCGTAACGCCTTCATCTTCAAGGGTCAAGGAGTCGTTCTTCTAGGACTACTTGCGAGAGACGGAGTGATATATTGGTTTTAGCGCCAGAGAAACAACATACCAACACAGACCCAAATCCAAGATTCGTCCATTTCTCTATAAACACGTTTTATATGGTATAAGTATGGCAATGACGATTATGATGCTAATTATTACCCATGTAACATGGTTTAACTTCATGCGCATCGACCTATCTCCGCGAGTGTGTGAGAGCCCCTTGTAATATCGGCAACTTCTCTGACACAGCCGTCAAGCAACTAAGTCTTTAAGCTTTTAAAGACTCTTCTTTAGGAAGTCATTACAGCAACCACTGCACAAATTATGAAGTACAACATAATTAACAAAGTAACAAAAAACAGGCGCCGACGTACCCACTGAAAATATACAAAATAGCCCTACCTCGTATTTAATGCCGTACAAGTTAAATTCTGAATGTTTTTGACCAATGTATGTGTCGGAACCAAATCATTAACTCCTATCGCTATTTACTGACCAACACTTATGCACTACACAAAGTGTAATAAACCACATATAAGTGTTGGCCAGTAAATGGTGATATAAGCATGATGCACGAAAGTAGGGCATTAATATCAGTAACTCCTCACCCAACGCGGGTTTGTCCTGCGCGGTTTTAATTCTGTACAACAGAAAATAATTCCAAATGTGGGGAAAATTTGGGCCAAAAATTGAGCACTTTAAATACGAGCGTATAGGAATATAACCTACAAACAGAAAGAGACTAGCTATAATATCGTACATGTAAAAGATTCACCGCCATCTATCTACGGATATAATGTGAAAGATTCGGGCTGCCGCAAATTGTTCACATTTTTCAAGATGTAAACAAAAACTTTTTTATTTTCATGTGCCCACCTACAATAATATTTGCATCTGTGAACAAACGTTTCACACAGTAGCCTTCTCGTCGGTTCACGCTTTCTTCTGCATAAAGGACAGCAATGAAAACTGGCAGAGGCTCCTAGCTCACACTTCAGAAGATAGGGAACACAGGACAGTGCCCTCCAGTAGAACAAAATAATAATTATTATTATATGGTACAAAAATCGTCCAAGTGATTCAACGAAAAATTACTAACGGCGTCCACACATACATATGTAACATTAATTTATTTTCGTTTCAGCAGTCAATTCCAAAGACACGCGGTTCTTTATCATGGGTCTGTAAGTTATCCCCATTCCACAAATGTACAGAAATTTAACATTTTAATAAAAATGGCCTGTTTTGTTTCCCGACGGAAGTAGTTTTTTTCTGTCAGATACACGTGTCACCGTGGCGACTTTCCTAAAACTGGAAGGTCAATAACCATTGAACAAACAAATATATATATATATATATATGTTTGTGTTTATTTGCAATTAGTGGTTTGCAACCCAAAAATTATTATACACCTTGCCATTGCTGGTCTTTGTCAGCGCATAATTCAACGAAACTGCCAATAGCAACACTGAACGAAGTAAGTAATGGGAAACAATAGGCTCCATTACGACTACGGACATGAACAATTAGAAAACGTACAGTTTTGGAGCGTACCACGAATTAGGTGCTCGCTATTCAGCCTCCAGTGACAAAGACTTCGTAAAACTGTCAATTAAGTGGGCGATATATAAAAAGCTATTTATACGATGTTCATTAAGTATACATACTAGTGGCTATGGGAAGATTCAATCCGTAAAATAGTTTAGACTAGAAGAGTCATTTTTAGACTCGTTCGCAAAAGAAATTACGAAAAGCAACTACCTTACTAGCTTCCGTCATATCTGACCGAACGTAACAACTTGACTACCACCAGACGGATTTGTATGAATATTCGTACCGGCGCTTTTCACTCGGATTTCTAAACAAATTCCAATTTTGGTTAAAATAGGGACAAAAAGGCATACAACATGAAAACCCCCATACATTTACGTACGTAAGATTACCTGGGTTATAAATGTCGCTATGGTCACCTTGATTACCACTGTTACTAATGTTTCTTTGGTTTCAGAACACACCTCTGTTACAATGGATACCTTGGTTGCCAAGGTTGCCTGTCTTCCTTGGTTGTTATGGTCACGCGAACGCGCCAGAGTGCTTCGCTCTGCGGAAATTTCCTTTCTTGTTGGACAATACAAAACATGATAGTTGCACAATGGTGTTCAGTAATCGAAATAATAAAGTACAACGTTTTACTTCAGTTCTAAACCCGTGTATAAACAGCTTGTATTCAGGAGGCATGCAATACTGCGCTGCCTGAATATCTTCGTAGAGTACTTTCCATGGCTTACAGCCATACAGCCACACTATAGTACGTAACTTCTGTAGTTGTTACAGGTTAATGTAATTAACAACCTACTGGTAAAAAAATAAACGCTTGTGTTCACATGGCTGATCTGCTTAAGTACGCTTCGAAGGATACATGTTTGCCTAACAAGGAACTTGGTAACATTTTTATGAATAGTGGAACATTAATTGAAATATCAATTAGACACTCCACATATAACGTATTGCGTGCCATTACTTTCGTCCAACGTAAATATCCGGCAGGTTTCCGAATGTACGAAAATGGGAATGAGAAGTTAAAAATACAAAACTGACAACAAAGATATGAATACAAGGGTCGGAACAAAACCCCACCCGACGAATTTCACAGATTCTCGTGCAAAACAATAAATTTCAATCCCTCCCTTTCCAACCAACCCAATGTGTATACGCATGAACACGAGGATGCGTACTCGCATCCCATAAGTGCCCCCCTATTTCTGCACGAAAACATGGCCGCCTAACTTTACTACAAACTTTTAATGGCATATTTTCTGGGAATTCACGACGGATGGTCGTGTAACCCGGTTCAGGTAGCGATATTCTTTCATGCAAAATGCGTCTGAAAACCAGCATTCTCACAGGCAAACGTCTGGCAGCAAGCGAACTTACACAAAGCACAGAACAGAACAAAAAAACCCCCCGTGGATCACTCCGACCTAGTAAAACGACAGTTGCTTCTTTACAGACAGGAAACAAATAGCTTCAATAACTGTTGTACCTAACACAGCATAGTAACGGAAATAAGAAGCGAAACACACAGAAAACTTCAACAATCAGTAGGGTTGTTCTGTCTGTAGGATGGCAAATGACACACAACGAAACATAAAAAAAAAAAAAATCGTTACATCGTTAATACATTCTATAGCGCAGTAAAACAATACAATAGTTCAGAAAAGCATATGTTTGAAAATCAGCGAGTATGAATACAGCACATACTAGAGTCGGGCACAGAACTCTCTCAATCATGTCCACCATCAGAATGCAAATGTTAGGAGAGAGTAGGATAGCAACAAAGGAGGTCAAATGTCAGGTCTATGTTTTCCGCATTCGAAATCTAACAATAATGGCAAAATACGATGCAAAGAACGACCAGTTAATGCACTTCATTATAATAATTACAATGTCTCAATTCAAAGACGAAAAAACTGAGAATCTGCCAAATGCCGAGCTTCTCAAGAATTAGGTCTTTGAGGAAACTGGAAGTTCAATGCCGTGTTCACAACAGCCTCCTATCTACACCATCCATTTCTTGAGGCAGTTGAGTCAACTCTACTGTCACAAACATTTCGACGTCTTTTTTAATATTATCCTTCAAACTATACCTACGTTTCCTCCCTCAAGCGACCTCCGCGCTTCAGGTTTTCCGATCATATTTGTGAAAGTATTTCTGGTCCCTCCTATAAGCACTACATAGGTCACTCACCTCCCATAAGCACTACAAGTGCCACTCACCTCCTATAAGCACTACTACTTGCGCCACTCAGCTCCTATAAGAACCACATGCGCCACTTAGCTCCTGTAAGCACTATATGAGCCACTCAACTCCAGGAAGCACTACATGTGCCACGAGAACTGCTAGTGCCACTCACCTCCTATATGCACTACTACACGCGCCACTCAGCTCCTATAAGTACCACCATTGCTGCTCACCCAATCATGCCTGATATGAGCACCCTAACCACACATGATGGGTGCATATTATGAAGCTCCACATTATGCAGTAGTTAATAGCCTCATTCTAGTCGAACCTCCACGAACACCCTAAATACGATGGCACAACTGTAGTTGCTTTAAGGATATCATTTTATCAATTTAATTTGGCGTTTTCATCAGTGGTGCTAGAAGACACGCAATAGCCAACTGAAAAGTTGTAAGCGTTTTCCAAATTTAAGTTGTTCTTGAAGACGACGAAAACAGTATTCTCCAAGACACGGCAATACTCTATTGTTGTCACGTATACAGTTACGATTTTATAAACGTCTACGAGGCTACACGAGCACTAGCAACTAAAAAACTGCAGGAACTACTTGTCGCATATAGTAGAAGAGCGAACGAGCGTGCGTGAACTTGAAAAGTCGCCTGTACTCGCCATTTGTTCCCGTCAGTACATAACGTTCGGTGCAGAAAGATCTCTCAAACAGATCCACACGGCTCAGGATAATAACCACTTCCCCATTCTCAAGAAGTCGGTATTAAACGTCGGGTTCCATAGAGCGCTCGAAATTCCTTGACCAGATCCGCCACTGTCTGCATTCCATGCTCTGTGCTGCTCCAAGGACTTCGACATACGCATTATATTTGAAAATACGCTAAAATAAGCCGCAAAAATTATCACGCTGCCAAATTCTTCATGTAGTGAGCAATCAGAGATGACAAACCAGACCACGAGGTAACGTTAGTGATAAGGTACGCTCCGCTCCTTACGCGAACAATTTCCTTATGCATACTCTGGATTATGTGAGCCACTGACATCCTGGGTAAACGGCACTTAACAAGCCTGTTAATGAAAAGTACCCTTTTAATCTAGGCGTCCAAGGCCAATATTAAAAGAAGAGATAGCGTTATCGAAATGTTTCACGAACTGTAAACACTCGCAGAAGTGTATAAACACGACGACTGTGCTTCTACGACATGAAACCTATTTCTTAAGCCTTACCTACAGCCTACCATTAATACTGTACAAGCGTGTACAATAGGCCCCCATAAACTGAATTAGTAGCTTATGGGCGCCGTACGGTTAAATGGGTACCACTTCTGCCGAGTACTGGAAAAGTCCCGAACGCAAAGCGTGACACGCAGGATGTCTACGCTGAAGATTTTCATGGTACACCGTAATCTCTCCGCGTATACGAAGGGACAGTATCTTTAAACTAGGCCAAGACCGCTTCCTTCTGCAATACACGAGGACATTACTTCATCCGTCAACTGTCTCAAGTTACTTCCGGCGGCCCGCTTAACAAAACTTCGATGTGAAATGAACAAAGTGTTTGTTACATTTAAAGCAAGCATATCAAAAAACGGGAAACACCGATTTCTTTTAGGCCAGGATAAAAGGCTTGGTGTCAAGATAGGAGAAATTCTTCAAAGTCAATGATGTGGATTCAGAAGTCTGATGTGTACCATCTGCTAACCACGTGTCATGTAAACATCGAAGTTACAGTCAAGTTCTGTGCGCCACAGTCAGTATCACCTTATCTTTTGACATACATTTGCTGTATATGCAATACACCGAACTAAAAAGCGACGAATTCGACTGAAGGAAGACCGTAACAGCGGCGAGCGCTACACCGCCTACTGTCACGCGAAATAATATGAATGAAGAACAATGGCCGTTGTCAGATAAAATAATTACCAACTGACGACGCGTTTCTTACGAACACAGCAAAAACATTTAATATTAAGTTTGTATGCCTGTAAGTTACCATCCCACCTAGTTTCAAACTTAAGGCTACAGTGTTAGCCATATAAAATCCGGATGATATTGCTATTTCACACTCGACACTACAACCTGAATAACCCGTTAATTTAAAAACGAAACTATTACCATGCATAATGTTACGACGAAACGATGCATGATACTTGCGTTCCTGTTAATTCATGACGACGGACTTCGGTAAGTTTAATGTTGATACAGAATACCATACGACAAGGCTCTCATAAAAACCGAAAAACTACAGCAAAACTCGTTGGTCTGAGGACAAACACACAAGGGACATTTATATCGTAGCCTTACTCCGTTGTAAGATACGAAGAGAGTAGAAATAAATATATTAAGATCCTAAAAAAAAAAAAAGCCCAAAATCTCTAAGCAGTAGTCCTACGTTCAAATGATGTATAAAACATATTCCTGCAAGGTCAAGAATATATGTAGATGAACAAACAAAGGATGGAGTTGCCTTTTTGTATTCACACACGGCGAGTATAATCGGTTTTAGGAACATCGTATTTGACTAATCTGCTGTTTACGAATTCTGAAGTACACTCCCGCGTGAATAATAGCTCTATAATCTATGCTCATGTTACGTAGCGAATCATAAGATTAGTGATGGCAACATCTGCACTGAAAGCAGTGTTCTCGAATTCTCTTTTCTTTCGCCAAACGCATTTTCTGACCGTTCCGCTATATCAATCGATATCGAAGGTAGGTAAATAAACAGAATGAAACCCACCAAACACCTTCATTTTATTCCATACAGAGACATGACTCTAGGGGACCTGCATATAAAATATAGAGTAGATTCGTATTCCAGAAACACTCAAATTAATACAATTAACACACGCACATACACACATATAAATACACTTTACATATAGGCCTATATATATTTATATAAATACACACACACACACACAATAACACACACTGGCGACCAGAACAGTGTAGTAGGTATAGCGACTCATTGCTGGCTGGACGGTCCGGCGACAGAATACAGGTGAGGGCGACGTTTTCCATGCCCGGAACAGAGGCCTATCCAGCCTCCTGTACGGTGGGTATCGGGTCTTTTCCCAGTATAAAATGGCCAGAGCGTGATGCTAACCATCCACCGCCATCTAGAGCCAAGGTTGCAAATGGGTTGGAGACTGTTTGGCCCTTGAAATCGGTAACAAACCACCAATCTACGCTGCATAAAATCCCAGGAAAGGGAAGGTCGGGAGCCCAAAATCACGCAAATATGACACACAACGAGATATATACTTACGGCCTACGATGATTTCAAACATTCTTGTGAATAAAACAGCAGTCAGAACCATAGGTTATTGACATATTCTGGTCCCATAAACAATTGTCAAAACGCATGCACGGCATAACAAACGAGCGCGCGAGAACGCTCACTCCCAAATGACAAGCAAAATTAATACATGGAACATGTAACTCGTAACGACAATAAAGTACGAAAAACCTGTTACAAACTCAGAAAAGCGTATTACTGTCAACAAAGCGAACTTTCGTCTGAGCTATCACAATCCCGTTTCCCTTCATCACCCTAACTTCCTTATCCCAGATCCACTTGACTGATGAACACAAACTTCTTGGTATACGAAACGCATCCATCCACGAGGTTCCTTTGACCAACATGACAAATGCAGCCTAACGTGCCCTAAATACGCTGCCGAATGCTGTGCACATTTTTCACCAGACAAACTTGTGAAAGGGAATTTTGCTCGGTTCGCTAGTAACTTCGGCAATTCAACTACCGCTGAACAGTAAATCATGACGTCCAACGTGGAAATTTATTTGTTACACCGATATCGCCACTGTTATGGCAGGAGACAGAAATGCTAGAATTTACGGTCAGGACAGTGGCTAATAAAATATGTCAATATTCACATACTAATCCGTTAGAAGAATTAGGATTGCGCCCCAAATCATGGTATAATTATCACAGAATGAACAAATAAACCTGTCTGAATATGTGGTCTGTTGTAACATCATTAATAGAGGGCCAAGATACATGCATAAGGCAGACAATATCTCCTAAAAAATCTCGCAATAATTTCAAGATTGCTGTCAACAGAAAAGAGTACAGAGGTCTGCAGTTCTTCTCAACTGTTGTATAATATACTCTCAAGCATTGGGCAAAACAATTCGGGAGACGTGTCATGCAATTTACACAGTACTGAATGAGCAAACCGTTAGTTTCTTTTACAACTGTGACACGATTTGCATCTCTGTCAACTGTTTTCACTTCGGTGATCGACACTCCGTAAGCCTGCTCTCTCTTCATTCGGTCACTGTATCTTTTCATCTCACCTTGCATATGCATTACAGGCGCCGGTATTACTCAATCCTATAACACAATTTTCTGACCAAACCTTTACGACTGAAAAATGCAATTACTGACTGAAGTCCTACACGGTACAACTGAGCTAAATTAGTCAGAGATGCCCTGCATTACACAGCTGCCAATGCGCGGTCCAGAATGGCGCACCTGACATAGCAAACTCAGTCAATTTCATACCGTCCACAAACTGAAAACTCCTAACGTTTCTTCAGACATATTCAGTTCCAGCTGTACAGTTTTGGATGGCGCAATTGGAACAGGGTAAAAGAAAATGAACTCGTATGGGGCATATAAACATTTATACACATCAACATATGCACATAATTACATTGTTTAGTCCGTGTATAACTCTTGTTACACCAACAAATGCATTAAGTTATTCGATAATTTATGCGTGCCATCTTTTACATAGCTCCTACATGTTTCGGCGCTATTATCTCGCCATTTTCACACAAACTGTGTAAAATTACTAGTCATCCCCAAACATAAACCGAACACATGTTTCAGCAATGGCGAATTGTCTCTGAAACATGTAACAGGGTTTATCTTTGCGGAAGACTTGCAAGTTTACACAATTTGTGTTCATATGTTGGTAACAGAAAGGAGTATAACCATAATGCATGAAATGAATATTAAATTCATACGGAGCAGTTCAGAGTACACAGAGTCACATCCCATAAGACAGTAACCTCAAAGTTATCGCCAAGGAAACCTCAATCTCGCACATGTTAAAGTTTTCCGTACTCTTTCAATAATTCTGATCTCATTAATCAATTGCCACACATCTTAAAAGAGATACGGAATCAAGAGTAAGTTTTACATGAACAACACATCGCATTACACGAACCACAGAAAACGACAACACTTACAAAAGGGGGAATATAAAGATGGTAACTCTAATTCACGTACTTCAAACCCAACGGATGGAAAACAAAAGAGTCTCCTACGTGACTTTAACATATTTTATAACATTCTAAAGTGGTTCGCTGTCAGCATCTAGTTCTGAAAGAGAAAAACTTCTGTTAAAATGCAACGCAGTCATTTGAAGGAGTTGGCAGACTACATGTAAACTGAGATTACTTTACATCTTCACTTCGAAGACAAGTATTTCAATTGTTTTCATAAGTACATGTGACTGTTTCGTTTTTACTTAGTATAAACTTTAATGAGAACTTGGGTGCCATTTAAAGTAGCTCGCGTCGCACATTCGGAAAAACTACAAATTATACAAGAAATATCACTATGAAACTGTACACAAATTAACGACTGCCGTACAATTAAGGCTAACGTATTGCGAACTACAAACACAGCGAAACAATACTGGAGCGTCCGCTCCCTTCGGTTTAATTATCCTGAGAGAAATAATGTTTCCATATTAATCAAATTAGCGACAGTGTCAGCACCTAGACCAGCGGTTCTTAACCAGGGGTACATGGATAGATTTCAGGAGGTCCGTAAACTTGGATGTGAAAACAATTACATTATTTTCAGTAACATTTAACTGAAATTTAGCCTTTCTTTCAGCACCGAATGTAGGCAACAAAGTAATTTATCGCCTCTACACTTCCAAGACTTTTGCTAAATTCAATAAATCTCACCATCTCCATTTTATGCATTTAAATACATTTCCCTGAGACGGGGTCCGTAGGTTTCCCCAGACTCTGAAAGAGGTCCACGGCACAAAAAGGCTAAGAACCCATTGTGAAGTGAGATTGAAAACCAACAAGATGCAGCAGTTAGATGTTTATTATCAATACTTTCTCAACATGTTTCGGGCACCATTATGCCCATCTTCAGGAGAACAAGACGTGTGTGTTACTGCACGTGGTGTGCTGCGCTGGTTCTGCTGGATGTGGTTGGTAGCGGTTGCGGGGCGCTGCGTTGTAGGGTGCGAGCACTGTGAAGGTTACTGCACACCACGTGCAGTAACACACGTCTTGTTCTCCTGAAGATGGGCATAATGATGCCCGAAACATGTTGAGAAAGTATTGATAATAAACATCTAACTGTTGCATCTTGTTGGTTTTCTATCTC
>Ga0136643_10005497_pt1 | contig 17886 bp, 15 predicted proteins | sample TergutLab28metaG_FD_96883 | JGI IMG/M metagenome (GOLD analysis project Ga0136643, IMG submission 96883) | Labiotermes labralis P1 segment gut microbial communities from Petit-Saut dam, French Guiana - Lab288 P1 (version 3) (version 3) | ecosystem: Host-associated > Arthropoda: Insects >...
AATGGGACATCCCGAAGTTAAGTGGTCAATAGTTTCTTCATGTTGCTTACATAACCGGCATTTACTCTCAATTTCTTGCTTCAAAATTTTATTCTTAAAATAGTTTGTACTAATTGCTTGATCTTGAGCTGCCACTATTGTACTTTCTGTTTCTCCCTTGATGTCACCAGATTTTAGCCAGCGATATTATTATTATTATTATTATTATTAATGTTAAATCATTAACCCTTTGAAGACCGACATTTTTCTACACGGCAATTTATACCTTAAAGAGAAAAACCTTCTCCACTACAGAGAAAATCAGATACTTGCTTACAAAAATAATCACTCTTAACAAGAAACAAGCATGAGTACACTATGTGGACAAAACGTAGGTGGTATGTATAGTTACCAATGGGTAAACAGTTAATAAGGGACATGTGTTTCTTCCCGGAACATTTCGGTTTAGTGATGGGTGGGATGAGAAAACGTGAGGTGTGGGAAAAATCGCACATGGGAGCCCTAAATCTTAAGCTGCAACTGGTACCCCGAAAACAGCGATGCAACATCGCTGTCTGACCACGAATTACAGAGTGCGAAAAGAATATTATTAAACTACATTATAGCAAACAGCTGAAATACGCTACGAATTTCCTCCCCAATTCGCAACAACAGAGTGCGTAGTTAAAGACACCAATTTAAATTTAAAAAAAAAAGTAGTACCCAAAGGAATAAGGCACATGACGGAAATGGGCCCCACCCTTCATAACAATCGTTGATCGCCACAAACTTCCGTGTCACACAGTACTGAGTTTAGCAGTGTCAGGATATTTTTTAAGGAAGAATGGGTGGCGTATTTATCTCTTTCCCCTTGCAACAGGGTGCGTCGTCATTTCATTTCCCTCACCTGCACCCACTCGAACGCTTGTGTGTCAACTGAAGCATTCATCAGTCGAACGGCACGTGCCCGGTGTGTACCAAACTGTAACGGCTTATCATAGGGTGCTCGTTAAAGTTATTTCCATAGTTTTAATCTATAACTGAAACTTTGAAATGTATGCTGATAGCAGCGATAAATTGCAACATTGCGTGTTATGTGCCCTTTTACACAATACAAACAGCGCTCTAGATTAGATCTCAAATTTTTAACGTTTGCATTCCTGAATATTTCCAGTTTTGTAAATTCTAGCAACACAATTCTCATTTCCGTCCGTTATGTTTTACAGGGCTTTATCAGCCCTTTCAAGTCTAGTGGTTAGTAAACTGTATATGTTGCCAGATTTATGGAGTCGGGATAGCGTAGTTGGTATAGTGATTCGCTACGGGCTAGACAGTCTGGGGATCGAGTTCCTGAGGTGGCGAGATTTTCCGCACCTCTCCAGATCAGCCCTGGGGCCCACCCTGTGCAACAGGCACCGGGTGTTTATCCTGGAGGTAAAACGGCCGGGGCGTGGCGTTGACCACCCAACCCCATCAGGCGCCGAGGTTAAAGAATAAACAGACCTATATCTGTACTCTCCCTCTGGGTATTCTTGACAGGTTATACGATGAACTTTACTTTAAATGTTACTTTCAGGTTTAAAATTAAAATGCCTGAATTTCACCCGGACACTGTACTAATGGGTAACCATCTACTTTCAAATAGATAACCATTATTTCCATGCACAGTATTAACCAAACTGTTCTTCAATTGCAAGAAACTTGTGTTGTTTGTGAGATACGGACTGAATCTTTACATATAATGTAGATAAAAAAAAATGATGCCATTCAGAATACCACACTAACACTAGTAACTAACACACTTATTGTGTCTTTATAATGCAGATTTATATTGAAAACTGACTGTTACTCATATACTAAAGGAAACCGATTGATTTAGTAAACACGAAACTCTACCACCACATTCACACAAACCCGTAACTTGACTCTATCCGAATCCAGCTGAAACCATTTTTTTTGACAGGGGCCATCCCGTTGTGTAGTAACAGATTTTTATAATGTATTATAGACCGTCAATACACAGCAATATATCTGTACAGTGATATATATAGTCAGGTCACATTACGGCAACATGTTTCGATCGTAAACGGTCATCTTCGGGCCAATGGAGAACAATTTTAAGGTACAATAAAGTGAGCTCTCAATGGGATTCCATTTCGTTTACAGTAAAAGTTAAAATAACGTAAGACGAAATTCTTATTTATATCTAAAACTAGATATAAATAATAATCTCTTCATACTTCATTTTAAATTTTACTGTAAACGAAAAGGGATCCCATTGAGTGCTCACTTCATTGTACCTTAAAATTGTTCTCCATTGGCCTGAAGACGACCGTTTACGGTCGAAACATTTTGCCGTAATGTGACCTGACTATATATATTATATCACTGTACTGATATATTGTTGTGTATTGATGGTATATAATACATTATACAGCTGAAACCAATTCACAAATTCACACCTCATTTCTTCATAGCAGTCTGTTTTAATGCTAGTACCTCGTCAATCACTCTCTCACAAATGGCTTCCTCTACGGATAATTTCTTCTTTCTTTCTTAGTCTGACTTCTTCTAGTTACGCACTCTCGGTGTAGAGGGTTACTGTTGCGCCTGATCACACCCAAATACAGTCGCGCAAGCACACACACTCTGTACGACTCCTCTGGGCGAAGGATCGGCCCGTCGCAGAGACCTCTACCGGACAACAACACAACATTCTCGACAGACTTACAGCCACGCGTCCAGCGGAATCCGAAACCGCAATTTCAGCAAACGAGGGTCGCAAGCCTACGACTTAGACGGCGCGGCCACTGGGATCAGCTGTACTGAGACTTTCCGACCAAAATGTTGTACAAGTTTGCTATTCCTCCAGGCGAACTACACTCTCGCTCAATTATCTGATCATTCCAGATTGGGTAACGGGAAGTGAAACAATGCAATTCCCGCATACACCATATTTATTGTGACAAATATGAACGTATTGATTTAATATTTATCGTGTAGCTTCACTCCAATTAGAAATACGGTGATATCAAATGTAACAGAGTATAAGTTTGATTATCAGCAGAGTTTCGGAGGAATCTGCTGTCTCCATCTTCAGGGCAGAAGAAGGAATTTGGACGAGTATTCCTTATAGACAATATCGGCCCTGTTGGTTCATTGTGTACGGCAGTGTTACTGTGTGGTTCGGAGATAAAAACAATTACGTCATGTTGTGAAATTAATAAATTATACGTACATGCCACACACACACACACACACACACACACACACACAATGTTGGTGCGACAAAATCAAGTAGACATTCCTAGGGTAAGCTGGGGTGCTTGTAGCACGAGTGGTGTTAATTTAAAATTAATACATTAGTTTAGAAGGAATATTTCACCTTATACCTAGCCCGTCGCGATGCTGCATGTTGACGCACAGTGACGCACGGAAATGGATCACGTATTTGTTCTACACGAACATTTCTATCAAGCCCTCTTCGTCGAAGCGCGCACAGACACTAGTCGTGCTGATGGGCGACGGGATTCGAGTGTCAGTCGGGAAACACTACGGAAGTTTCATCGGCTTTCCTTATTTCGCATGGTATCAAAGAATTAAACAGTTTAGGACTGTTTTTCAGTCATGCAGAAATACTGAAAATAATGGTTAGAAAAAATTTACAATTTCCAGTACTGTTTATCGTACTCTCCATACGACATTTTTCATATTCAGTCCGTTATTTAACGACGCTGTCAGTTGCTATGATTGTATAATGTCGATGATAGAGGAACAAATGAGTATGAAGCATTGGTGAAATAATGAAGACAAGGGACGACCGAATTACTCGGAGAAAAACATGTCCCAGAACGAAGCTGTCCATTATTAGAGCCAACCCTTCACGTACGGCTCCGTCTCAACATCTACAACAAGCACAAAGCTTAAGCACTCCTTGTTCGTTACGAGAACGTGATTGTGTAGAGCCACTAACCAAAATAATATGTTGAACTTGTAGCATACCATAAAGGCACAGTGGGTTTTAGAAGTATAGCTCTACTCTTTCTTTAACCTTGGTGGTAGACTGACAGGGGAGAGGTTGGTCAACGCCATGCCCCAGCAGTTTTATACCTGGGAACGTCCCGGTAACCACTGCACAGGAGGCTGGGGCTGCCCCAGCGCTGGTGTGGACGGATGCGAGAAACCTCGCCCCCACGGAATTCAATCCCCGGACCTTCCAGCCCGTTGCGATTCACTATACTGACTGAGGTATCCCGACCAACCAAAATGATGTAGTCTGCATCTTGACATACGGGTAGGGAAGAAGTCAGCTGTTGCGTCGCCTCAGACAACCGCAGCGTGCCTACACGGACATTTGAAATACACAAACGTGCATATACCAACATTCTTGGTGTAGTCGCCTTTTATCATACGGGAGGTCTGTAGGTAGGTAGGTGTAAGGATACTATTGATATAGCTCTAAGAAAAGAGTGCGTCATGAATTGGGATCGAGTTGGTTGAGGATATTTGTAAGGTAGGTCAGGTATGCAGCACGAACGTGACAAGTAAAATTATACGCAATATAGGCCTACTAAATGTAAAGCGTAATAGAAAGAGACACGTTAAAGCAAAAACAACTCTTCGTTTCTTATCGCTCCTATTTGCAGGTGTTCAGTCTGTCGGCTGCATAGCGCGTTCAAACAGTACGAAACTTGCACTGCTGCTTCTTGTTGGTTTTAGAATGCATGTAATGTTATTTGAATTAGTGTCATGCGCCCTACTGCTAGAAAAATATTAAATGATCACATGGTGAGAAGTAAAGAGGGTCTGTCTGTCCGTCAATTTGTATCATATCCCTAACAAATTAACGCCTAAGTGATATCATTAAACATGCATGAAGTAGAGATGATTATGTTCCGAGAGTGAACAAATTAAATTCTGGATTATGTAACTCTGATGTAATTCGAATACCTGACACTCTGACGGGTATTAGGCGCTTTACCTCAGGCCCTTCAATGTTACAGTAACGTCCCCACATCCTTTCTTAAATTTTCAGTCAAAAATTTCTTCGGCAGAAATACATATTCAAACTCGAAATGAGTAGAGTGCAGTCGACTTACTTTTGCCCCCTCTCCTTTCTTCCCATTCCTGTCCCCACCGACCCTCGCGGGGTCCTGTGCCTTGATTCTTATGCCTCTCCTATAACAGTAAGTTACACTGTGTTGGATTTAAGGTCCTTGGCTCTCCGGCCAGATCCCAAAACTGCTGGAGGACAACCCACTCTCAGCGATCTAGGACTACAGGCCTAAGTAAGGAAATCGTTATCCTAATAAACTTTCGAAGTACAGCGGTCATGATCTCTTCAAAATATTGAGCTACTTCATGATCAATAGAAGAGAGAAGAAGCAAACCTGAAAGGTAAATTTACGACTTCCTTGTGGAAGTAACAGAATATCATGCGATAACTTCAAACTTCCGTGAAGTAATTTCCGCAACAATTGCACGGAAAATGACACGTGTTGATATGGACTTCGGCGCGACAGCGTCCAGGAACCTCGCCTCACCAGCCCGACACAGACCACTATGTCACACACGCTTGGCTTGGTTTGGCTTGGCTTCCTTGTGTTCATGGTATGGGACTTATGCTGCAAATACCACCAGTCAGTTCAATATTAACATTGAAACGCTCTGAAGCTTAGGATAAGTTGTTACATTGTATGTGTGGAATTTAACATGTCGTTTTGAAGAGCTGCTTTACATAAATTGAAAAGCCACTTTTTTCTGTCTACACGAAGGACACTCGTAGCCCGTTCAAGATCACCAGCAAATTTTTAATTGGGGCTACTCAATATTCTCTTTCCTTTCAGTTTAATTTTCACGTTGTGTGCAGCATTTTTCCGTGGGGAATCTGCATCTGTCACCACGGCATGGCGCATCGTCACATGCAGACTGAGGGGACGACCACGAGATATGACGTGTAACTGCAAGTGTGTTAAAAAAAAGCAGTGGCGTGCAGCCGAAAAGGGGTGGTCATCCAGTTTCGAGAAGAGAAAAATAAATACACATAAGTTTATTCAATGTATTGACGGACTAAAACACTTAATAAAACACAATACAACACAATTCACGATAAACATCGCCCCTACATGTTTCGACAACGGAATGCCATCTTCAGGGATTCTACGAACACAAAGGATCACAAATCCAACGCTCCACTTCGGGTATTAATCACCCTAACTGTCTACTCTATGTATTTCAGGGTTTTAACATTTTAATATTTTTAAGATGCCAGAGCAATTAAACCTGAAGTGGAGTGTTGGACTTGTGATTCTTCGTGTTCGCGGTATCCCTGAAAATGGTACTCCAGTGTCGAAACATGTAGTTGTGATACTTATCGTAAATTACGTTACGCTGTATATTATTAAGTTAATTGTTGGCCAATATATTGAATAAATGAAAATGCACGGTATGAGTAAAACAAAAAGTACGCAAAATGTTAGTCTAAAAACACCGAAGGGAAGCCCGCTTGTGAGGTGTACGTTAAATGGAAATGGAGGTCAGAATATAGAATGTGAAGTAGAATGGATTCAGCTGGCTCAAAATAAGGTCCAGCGAGATATCTTAAGAATATATTAATAAACTCTGGGTTTCTAAACGCGGCGATTTACTCTTTTAGCAGCGCATTATGCACTCCCCCAGTAACGCTTTACACTGTGCTGTTAATTGCCATCACCAACCTAAGACTAATTTTGAATCATCCAGCGCAGTCAACTGACAATTAAACCGGTTCCTTACTGGATACGCAAATCCTTTAATGTATATGCATGCCGATGTAATTCATAGCCCCTCTGAGTAGTGCCTCGTAACGCCTGTACCAAGTACCAGCAGCTGTATTGAATTGAACATCCTGGGCCAATTCTGTGTAATTTTCACAATTAAACTGCATCGTAAATACAGAGAAGAGGGGCTTAATGTCCCTTCTGCTTCATTAAGTAACGTAAATACGTTACTGCAACCTTTGAAATTGCTATACGCCACCAGATATAGGCCACCCAGCCTTCCTTTATCACAACTGTAGGGGTTTGTTGGTCTAATGTTTGGCAACAGATGGTCCAACTCCCACATGAGAGTCGTGTAGCTGACAGTTGAGGGTAGAGGGAGGCCCTGCAACCCCCCCGCCCCATCCCCCTGCGCGCCATTCACTCACTTTACATTTTTCTCTTTCTCCCTTCGTAATCCGTCTCCTGCAGCAGGGCTGTCAAATACAATATGGCCAAGAGCATACAGCAAACATTTGGACATTCGAGATTCTAGGCATGATTTTCAACTGATATTTTTATAGGCCTGGGCTTTCAGCTACGTAGCTTCCACTGGCACGTTGTCTTCACAGCAAATATGGCCATCGACTGATAATCAATGCCATTTATTACGCGGATTTTCACATTTTCATATTCCGATTGGATCTCGGTTACCTTGAGGGCTGGCCGCAACTTTCTTCAGTCTCCTACCCAGACGCCGGACACTATGTCAAATTAAATCTCTTCCAATTCATTGTACTTCCTTTCCAATTAAGTAATCAATTATCATCCCTTAATTTTATGATAAATAACTGGTAAAAGTTCCTTTAAAGTTTCAGCGAGACATTTTGACAACTCCAGTCCCTAGCTACGATTTACAAAGATAACCCTTAAACTGTTAAGTTCGTATATCTTGGGGCTACGAGAAGAACTCAAGAAACCCAACAAAATTTTTTAGAGAAATGAATATAAAATTTTTATCAGCAATCACTCTTCCCTGGGTAGCAAGAACTAAATAATTAATGGACCTAGATGATTTTTCAGGTCAAGGAGGCGGCAGATACGGAATTCAATAGTTCAAAAATCTCATTGCATTCATTTACGAAAATAATTGTTAATTATTCGGGGAAAACAGAATACTGGTTGTAAGAATTTAACAGAATTTCTTTCTTATAATTTCACTATAACTAATGTAATAAAAATCAATCAGCAAACACTGGGTCTGATGTCTTTCTGTTGTATAAAGCCCTTATCAATAACTCGTTTAGTTCCTGAAAAAAAAACCGCGGTTTGAATTACCAAGGCTTTACAAGAAATCAGAAGTTAGGGGGAGGGAGGCTGTAGTTTAAAAGATCAAATTCGAAGCTACCAGTTTCTCAGTTAACACAAACATACGTAATAAAATTGAACGTAGTACACAGAACTAGCCCAAATAAATGCAGAATCTTCGCAATCTACAAACTAGAGCAGCAGTTTACGATGCAACTACAATCCTACTTTTTGCAAATATGAATCTCGTAGTGCAGAATACACCAATGTTTCATGTTTAACCCTTTAAACACCGAGTTAAATTCCATCTGCCCTTTGCTAGCATTATTCGGAGCTCACCATATTCTCCACGTTAGCAGGTAAAGGGTTAAGGACAAGACTAAACCGAACGTATGTAAAAACCGAAAACCGTAGTTGAAAAGAACAGTATATAAATGGGAAAAGAAACCATTTTAAATCCTCTTCGAGCAAACCCCACTTGGCTGGCAATTGCTTTCAAAACATGCAGACATGCAAGAAATGGTTACTGGGAAGTCTCATGGACAAGTCTACGTCTGCCTCTTCCCGATCTAATCACGACAGTTTTTCACAACTTTAGAGAATTTCCACCTTAACTTCCCATTTATGACTACTACTGACCTATTATATTGACGACAAATTTTCAGTCTCGAGATGGTTTATCTTTTTGTTTTCGGTATGGGTGTGATTTCACATTCTTCCAGTTACGTTTCAGTTAGATTTTACATATGGTCTTTTGTTATCATAAGCTTTCATCTGTCTAAGAGAAAATGACAACAGAACGTGGGTGTTTGGGAACAAATTATAGGGAAGGCGTGGAGAAAAGAGAGAGAGAAAGAGGAACCGGAGGTGTAAGAAATTGCTTTGGCGGGAGGGGGGAGGGACTATGTGGGGAACTTGGTAAGATATAGGGGTACACAACATAAAATGGTTATAGTGAAATTAAATCGAGAAGAGTGAAACTGGTGCGATATACAGCAGGCGTTAGTGAAATGAGAAAAATACACAGTCGCGTGCCCTAACTTGCTCGATAATACAAACAGGAAATCGAAACTAAAACAAATGAAGATGAAAGCCAGTACTGTAGGAACGAGATTTCTGAACACGACGTTACTTGTAACATTATAAAAGTTATCAAAATCAAGCTGTCAAAACGAGATCTGCTGTTTGTGTCACTCCTCCCGGTGCTCTTTAAGTTCCTCAACGTCCGTCCGTCCGTTGTTTATTTCTAGAGTTGGACAGCTCCTTGTCTTTAATTTGGGGAACCCTCTGTAAATTATCGAAGTGGAAAATCCGTAACTTTCTGTACTCTAGATCCCTAGTAACTGCAGAACTGCTCTTCACTTTTGTCCAGAAGTTTCTCTTCTAGCATATATATATATATATATATATATATGATTTTTTTTCAGCAGCTATGATTTTATGCTCGTTGATAAGCAGAAACACTTTGACAGCTAAAATGTCATGGATTCCAATATTTGTATGTCAGCTGAACTTGTGATTATTGCAATGCAGAATTTTGACTTGTAAATTTCATTTCGTATTCGTGTTTCCGTGCATCATAATTCTACTTTGAAGAAATCCAACGAGATGCAACAGTATGCAGATATTTATTTACAGCTAAATTACTCTACATGTTTTGGGCGTCCATCGCGCCCATCATCAGGAGTACATAAAACTGCAGTTGCAGCCTCTGGTACAGATCATACTACCTAGGGAGCAAGCTTTAGCAGTAAATAAATACCTGCATACTGTTGCATCTCGTTGGATTTCTTCAACGTTGTAAATTTCAGTAACGTTGCCTGTTTTATAATTTTATAAGGGACATCTTGCTGTGTTACATATTCTTATGTAGGTGTATTGCCTTTAATTACACTTGATAAAGTACAGGTCAGCACATTGCAGGTACTTATTGCACTTCAGGATCATCGCGATTTTGTTCGCAAGTGGAGATCGCTATATAAGTACTACTGCCTGTAATTTGCCTGTTACAACTGTCGTTTCGTGTTACTAAGTTACATAATTAAATAAATTAAATCAGAAATAAAATGTTTTACTTTTCTCGTCGCCGGTCCCTGTGGCCGCGCGGTCTAAGGCGTAGGTCTACGGCCGCTCGGCTGCTGAGATTGTGGGTTCGAATCCCAACAGATGAATGGATGTCTGTCTGTTGTGAGTATTGTGTGTTGTCAGGTAGAGGTCTCTGCGACCCACCGATCACGCGTCCAGAGGAGTCCTACTGACTGTGATGCGTCATTGTGTGTGATCTAGAAACCTCAAGAATGTGGAGGCCATGGTCCGCGTTGGGCCGCAGCGCCACGGAGGGGGGGGGGGCTCTTTTCTCGTCGGCAGAGTTCCCAGACCTGCTATGGTGTACACCCAGCCTCATATCCAGTTGGTGTTGGGGGCTCTTTTCTCGGGAGTAAACCAGCCCAAGTGTGAAGCTGACATTCGCCTCCATCTACTACCAAGATTAATAATGAGTGGAGGGACACCTCCGCTGCCCTATATGCCTTCATGGGGTGAACAGGGACAAATTTGCCTTTTAATTTACCAGATTTGTAACAATCACAAATATAAGCTGTGCCTAATTAATGAAGACCGTTATTGAAAATGCAGGTGTTGAATAGTATTTAGTCACTAACCAGACGATTTTAACGCAAAGGACAGATTAGTTACTGCATATGCATGATTAATTTAGGCTTAACCTCATCACAAATACGGTAAGACTTTCTCAAAACGGAAAAAGAATTAATCGAAAGCCTATCTTATTGCAAGTTATATGAGATCGTGTGTACAACAACAAAGTCTATGCAAAGTTACCTATAATATAATATAAGGATATCCTTTAACGCAGAAATGAGAAGACAAGCAAGCATTTGAGATAAAATAGTCTAAGATTTTTTTTCTCTTTCTTAATACGTTCTCGTAATATTCGCTTAGTAACGTACACTGCTGTTACAAACGGTAAAGGGTGAAGAAAAATACTGAGAATATACTTGTACATACAGAACATACTTGTACATACAGAACTGTTCAACTACTGTGGAGAAAAACTAAACAGAAAGAGGGTAGAGAGTCAGAAAGAGAGTCCACAAGAAGGAACAATAAAGATGTTGAATGTGCACTGTTCAACATGTGACGCAAATTTAACACAAAGATCACAAATGTATGAAGTAATTATGTATTTTTAATATATTTTTTTTTAAATCTAGAAGTACCTGCTATTACTGCATGGACTTCTATCGCTTTCCGGATCTGTTGACGGAGGCACTGCGGAACAAACCGAAAGGTCGCGGGTTCGATCCCCGTTAGTGTTACTGAAATTTTTGATAGACATCATCCTTGCGGCCGCACTAAGGCCTTGGGGTCGACTCAAAAAATCTAATAGAAAGGAGTAACAGTAATATTTCTTGGGGTGTAAAGGCGGCCGGTGCGTAAGGCTGACAACCTAACCACCTTCACGTGCCGACTGTCTTTAAATCTGGGAGCCTCAAACTCCTGGACCCCTCAGGGCCAGTACAACGACGCCTGTACCTTTTGCTATTGATTTCCACTGTGCAATACAATGCACACGATTTCATCAACTTGCTTCTCATGTCGACCTGCAGTAATGTTATACTGTACCGCACCTCGATGTGACAGCGGCGCCACCACACAGAATAGTGGACAGCCCTGGCTCTAAGCCCTTATTACGCTGAACGAACTTCCTGTAGCATGAAGCACGCTCCCAACCGACAGACGTCTCCATGGGAACCAGCTCACTTGTTGCAGACGACGGAAGACCGTTGCAGCTATGTTTTCTTTCGTGCTCACAACCGTTCGGTTAGAATTAATCACATCCCACGGATTCTCTCGATGGTGTGTCATGACACAGGAAACGTTACGATATGGCAAATACTGAAACACCCTTCAACGTCAGCCACTTCCTAAATGCTGTGCTCAAAACAAACATATCAGCAGATCGTTAAAAATTTTGTTAACATATCACTTGTTGTTTATATCCCTATAACAAGGGACCGCAAGGCGAAGTTGTACAGAGGCTTTGGAAAAACGTCTTCTCACATTACTGACCTTAGTATTATGCTACACAGGGATCAGGAATTTGCATTGTTATACTAAAAATTTAACCGTACTTTATGATTTCATTTTAACATAATTAAAATTTCCATAATTTGAAACCTTAACAGAACATTCATAGGTCAATAATGAAGGTAATGTGTGGAATATGTAGCATGTGGGGTGAAGATGGTTACAATAATTTGATACGAAGACCTTAAAACACTATGCTACTTCCTAAAATGTAAATTAATTTTCTCAGCCAGCTTAATACACTTCATAATTTCATGTCCTATTTATTTAGGATTCATTTTCGTATTATCCTCCCACCTACACTCGGGGATCCATGTTGTCTTTTTTCTTCATTTTTCTTGATTAAAATTTTTGTATAATTCTTCCACTTGTGGCTCAAATAATATTCAAATGGATCGCAAAAATAGAATGCGAGTTTTTGGACTGCGTTATTTTATTTAGAGTAGAGGCAAATGGCGGGATATATGTATTTTAAACATGATAACAATCCTTTGGTTTTGATTAAATGGGGGCAATTTTCTTGACAGACTAAGGAACGATCAGTTTGGCCAGAGTTATGTGTGGGTTAAATAGCGTTGAACGGAGGATGATTCTGAATCAGCAATTACGAAGGATGTGAGAGGAATTGACGGTGGCTCAATATAAGAGTGGCTGAAAGGTTACCTGGAATGACTGAGGCTAGCCACGAACACTCTTAATCTGAACAACAAGGCCTAATAATCCTGAATTTTCACCGGAACTCCAGAGGTGGCTCTGTACCCACTCACCCTACTCGTTACTAAAGAAATGGAAGTGTGCTAGCTTTTTTGGGGGAAAATAATAGACCTCAAATGCCACAATTACTGTCATTCAATACTCTAATAATTTTTAAAGACACCAGGCTATTTAGGGGTTCTTTTAAAAAAAGAGAGAAGCTTGGCATCATATTTTGCAGTGCCGACGAGAGGAAATGTGGGGAGGGGGGGGCGGTGAAAAAACCGGGGCCCGATGCTTGAATACTTATCATACGTTTTTGTCTGTCTGTAGTATTATTATTTGACGATTGCACAAATTAACCCTTTCAGACCAAGCCTACATCACTCTGTAACTGAGAGTCACTCTTTCCGATTTAGAGTAAAGATTTTTAGCCGGTTCGCCCTTGCTGGGGGGCCCGAACCCTCCCTGGCGGCCCTACGTCTTTGATGTGACAAATAGTTCGCAGTTCTAGGGCCAGAAACGCCATACTTCACTGCACTCAAATGTTGCGTTGAAACATTTTACCGTTGAGTTTCTGACGACGACGCCCTGAAAGCGTAAGTGTTTCTGGAAAGAATAGTGTCTGACTGCTCATCACGTAGCGCCTATTTTCAGGAGAAACAAACTGGTTAATAAGTAAACAATCACGAGACAAAGAACTGATCCTATTTGAGGCCATGACTATATCTGACAATAAGGTCTTTTACGGAACTGTACTTTCTACCAGACATAATACGCCAATAAATGTCGATGTCTTGGATGGCGATTCTGAATTCCACTTCAGACGTGTTAGCCAAATTTAGTCAAAATCCTTTCAAATTTACACATTTAAGTCTTGTACCCACAATCTGAAGCAGACATACTTTATAGAGTTCCGTTTCTTCACATCTAACTGGTGTTGACGTTTGTTATTACAACGCAAATATTCCTATGTAAGACATAAAGTTACTTTCATTCAAATTACACGTGGTCATTTCTACTCAGACATTAACTAATCCTTGTTTTTCGTTAAATAGTACCTTATCAATAAATATTGCATTCAAAGAAGATGGTTTTGATGAGTGTACAAGCTCATTTTTTGTGACATACGAATTAAGGTAAGACGAATCTTTCTCGGCCATCACACTAATACCATTATAGTCAAAACCTTAGAACTCCGAGCTGACTTGGTTCTCCGCAACATACTGGATCCAAAAGTGGAGCCGACTGACAGACTCAATAAGGAAAAAAACTCTAACTTCAAATAATTGTTTGTATTTGCCCATTAATTCACTGTTATTTAGTGTTTTGGCAGTTTCACCACAGTCTGTCGTTCCAATGTCCTATGGGTCCCTCTTCGCAAATAGCAACTTATCAGTGATAGCAAACATCCCTTTTGCACGTCTGATAGGAAATTAAGTTTAATTACCGATTGAAATACCAGAAATATTTGCTGAACCGAACATTTTAAAAAACGGCAATGAAATGACTAATGTGACTAGTAGCAAAGTACGTTGGGTTGCCTATGCCGTACGGCGTTTACTGGCCAGGAGACAGCTGACGGCGGCACGCGCAGTCGCGTGCGAGGCGCGCGATACTGCCCGAACACTGATCGGGCAGACTCGGTCTCAGATTGCCACCTGCTGACTCTCATTACGGGGTCCGGACAACAAATAAAAGAACTGCACCACATAAATAAATACCGCTGAGGTCAATGCATCCGCGTACAGCGTTTAACTACGTAACTTAAATTCTTCCGTTTGGCATTAATTCGTGAATGTTTTGCACTCCGTCTGTTGCTAGGCAAGGCCTCAGTTAACGTTTGGTGATCAAGTGCGATTTGTGAAAGAAGACACTATTATAGTTCACATTACACTGCATTTTACTGCCAGCTGTCACACACATTGTAACTAATAACGAAACATGAATTTCGAATACATTTTAATACCGTGAAGAGTCCTTAACAAAACTAAATAAACCTAAAAAAGGAACGAAAAAAAGACAAGGAAAAAGAAATTAAAAAAAGGAAGGAGTATGGGAGACGTGGAGACGAGGAAGAAAGCAAAAAGACACAAAATTGGAGGAAGAAGGAAGGAAAATATAGGAAACTGGTGAATTAAAGAGGAAGAAAGGCGGAAGAAGAGAAAATGAAAATGAACAGCGGCAAAGAGTGGGCAATTATTTCGAATTTCAAGGCCTTAATTTATTACGCCATGTTTGTTCGAATAATTTTATGCGCTTTCATGTTCATATACATCATGACGACCGAATACAGCGACGTTTATAACAGCAGCCAAGTGCATCTTTTTGCGATGAAAAATACCAGTACGTATTTCCGGAAGGAATAATACTTAAAAGGGGGAGTTTTGACGCTGAACACAAAACAGCAGTTGTCGAAGTACAGACGGCTCTTAATAAAGCACAAATGAGAATGAGCTCATTCGCGTATCACTACAGGCCCCATACGGGGTTCTTAACACATTATTTCACGACACTTTACGTACATTACCAAGTACAGCCGAATAACTGTGGATGACAAACAGGCAAGAGCGAGGTAAAAATTATAACATTCTGCTTGTATCTCAGATTCTTCTGAAAAGATGGAAGAAAATCAAAACAAACATCAGCAATAAAGAGAAATGTTGTGTGTCCAGATTTAAAATCGGTTACGTCCCCACTGCTTGCAAGTACTGAGAGTCTAAGACGCAAAAAGTATTTAAAGCTTCAGCCAACGCAGAAATGTAAAATGAACCATAAACAGTTTTACGTAAATACGAGAGATTTTACTTACGTCTACTGGGTTATGTCGCTGTTCAATCCACTTCCGCCTCTTGTCCAAGTGTTCGTTTCCAGTGCCTCCTGCTGCTAGTGATGAATGTACTAAAGCTGCCTTGTTCTGGTGGGTCAGTCGCAAGACATTATGTACCTGTAGGAATCACATTTTAAACAAATAATAGAAAATGGGTACACACTATTTTACAAGATAATTAAAAAATAATATAGATGTCACGTGTTGCGCTTGCTTTATCTGAAACTACTAAAACTACTGCTGTAAAATACTGGCATTGGGAAGACTACATAAAAATTTATGTACGAGATTCCACAACAATTGTTACTGTTTTCTTACAATTCCTACTTTACAGCAAATTAAATCACACTTCATAAATTTACACAAAACAATCTATCTAATTAAGCTATTTTTAGAACTGAAATTTTGAAATACGTTTCATATTATGATGCTTTGCGACAAAGTAGTGAAAGGAGTATGATGCTTAACGAAGCATCAGATCAATAAACGTGATTTCGTGGTGATTTATTGTTAATCACATGTTTGAATCTTTGCATCGTGGGCAAGGGGTATAAGCTGTTGAGGTTTCAGAGCAAAATTCTGTATTCATCTTCGGTCTGGAGTCTAGTAAAATAATCTGACAGAGGAGGCAGAATTTTCCAGCGACGTGTGAGCAGCACAGGCATGTTTACATACGGTGTATATATTTAAAATATGACAAATGTTATCATTAGATATGTAAACATTAAAAAAAACGGGAAAAAATTGTATGCGAAATCGTAAAGGTCGCCTTTCAAAAAAAGACAGCATCCAGTTCTTAATTCTTGTTACATTAATTTTACTATACAATTAAAGTCCAGTTCAATTTATTTAACCAAGGAAGCCCTGTGATACTGTCGTGTGGTGTATTCCGATCATGCATTACACTGTACCACAAAATGAAAATATTTCCTCGTCAGATACCAGCAGTTCCTTTACTGCGCTGAATTTACAGAAACAGAGAAGTATGTTGTGACAGAACTGTTATTAGCAACGGAGGGAGACTGGCATATTGGCGTCATACAGCATAGGGTAAAGACAAAATTAGCGGGCCAGGGTAGCGTAGACGGTAAAGGGACTTGCTACGGGCTGGACGGTCCAAGGATCGAATCCCATTGGGGGGCGAGATTTTTCGCACCCGTCCAGACCGGCTGTGGGGCCCACCCAGCCTCCTATACAATGGGTAATGGTTCTTTCCCTGAGGTAAAGCGGCCGGGGTGGGGCGTTGACCACCCAACATCTAGGGCCGAGGGTAGAGAAGAACTAGAGCTATACGTCTACTCCCCCACTGGGCCTTCGTGGCTTGTTCTAGGGTAAACTGTACCTTTTACCTTTACAGACAAAATTAATTTTTTCCAAATCCCTACAAACTCTAAAATCCGAAGCAGCGTCCAGTCTCATCCGAGATGTAAAACCCATGCAACTGGTCATCGGATAAGAAACAGAAAGGGAGAAAAAAAGATATTATAATATAAGTAGGAGCGATCCCAGTGACCGCGCGATCTAAGGTGTGGGTCTGCGGCTGTTCGCGTGCTGGGACTGCGAGTTCGAATCCCGCCGGGGGCATGATTTTCTCTTGTGAGTGTTGTGTGTTGTCAGGCAGAGTTCTCTATGTCCTCCCAGTCACTAGTCCGTGGACGTCCTACCGAGTGTGGTGTGTCTGAGTGTGTGCGTGGTGCCTCGGTAATGAAGAGGCCCTGTCCTACAAGGGGATGTTGCGCCGTAAAGAAAAGAGTAATAGGAAACAGGAAGATAGAAGAAAGACAGAACCGTTGAGAGAGTAAGGAGCGTTTTCTCTAGCAACAGGGAACAAGATCAGGGACTTAATACTGTGTTGCACGCAGCGAGTAGCACAGTATTTGTTGGACCGCGAGGTGTGGCGAAGTGAGTGGATACCAGAGCACTACCGATATCTAGCGATGCTCAACAGTCATCAGCCGTGAAATGAACCGAACAGTCAGCAAAAACAATAATAACATCCCACATCAACGTGCGGTCAGCAGCACGTCGCTATGGCAAACCCTCTTGCCACTCTTGACTTGGCTGGTGGTCTTCTTTTGCTTTTTGGCTTTAAGTGTCTCCCCCCCCCCCCCCCCACCTCTTCCTTTTCTCTTTTCTCTTCCTCCCCCCCCTTTTTTTCTTCCCCCCAACAACAATAATTTTTATAATGGTGAAACACAAGAAAAAAAAAAAAAAAAAAAAATAATACCCAAA
>Ga0136643_10005500_pt1 | contig 17884 bp, 6 predicted proteins | sample TergutLab28metaG_FD_96883 | JGI IMG/M metagenome (GOLD analysis project Ga0136643, IMG submission 96883) | Labiotermes labralis P1 segment gut microbial communities from Petit-Saut dam, French Guiana - Lab288 P1 (version 3) (version 3) | ecosystem: Host-associated > Arthropoda: Insects >...
TACACACACACACACACATATACACACACACACACACACACACACAAATACACATACACACATACATACAAACACATACACACACATACACACATATACCCACATACACACACAAACACACACACACACACACATACACACACATACATACACACATACACCCACACACACATACACACACACACACAAATACACATACACACACACAAATACACACACACACACAAATACACATACACACACACATACACACAAAACACACACATACACACACATACACACTCATATACACACACACACACAAATACACATATACATACACACACACACACACATCAATCTATACCATTATGAATACCCACTATTATTAGCGCGAAGTAACTTTTGTTACTGTGCAACCTTAATTAATACAGGATAGAACATGCTGAAAGAAGAGACTGTGCAGTGGTTATAGCCTCCTGACAATAAATTCTGCTTTCCACTCATTAACAATTGTCACAGTGACTTATATTTCATCTATTAACGTACATGTATATTATTCCCTGCAGTAAGTCGTTACCCTGTTCGTTTGCGTATATTCTACGATTATTTTACATGATTTGTGGAGTCTGCAGGTCTGTAGCGATAATTTCGAGTCTAGAAAGTAGCATTTCGCCCTCCTCCCATTTCCCGTTGTTTAAATCCCTCCTGCCTGTGTGTATAATTCCTACGCTATAAGTCATAATTATGAGACTGCTGCCCGCTGCATTAATCAGGGTAACGCTTCTAGCTTGTTTTAGAGAGGCACCCTGTTCGAGTCTCGGACGGTGCCTTGGTTATCTTGACCGGCAAATTCCCCAGTCTCTTCAGGAAAGCTGCGGAGTAGTACCTGAAATTAGAAATCTACCCATCTACACAGTTCCCAATTAACTGCCAATCTTTCGAAGCTATAAATGCCGAGATAATAACATGATTGTTATATAAGCTTCGAATAAGAAAGAGTGGGTGAATTTTGCTATTTTGATAAGGACTATAACACTGAGATTATTTTGGCAAGAGATTAACACACTCGGAGGAACGCTGTGTACCGCATCCATCTTGACGGCCTTAGCTTGGAGGCAGTGTTTTTCTAAAAGTAAAAAAAAAAGGAAAAGTGATCCCGTTACAGACCCGGGGTGGCCCCGAGGGTGGGTAGAGGTATAGCTCTATTCTTCCATGACCGCGGCACTAGAACGGGTGAGTGGTCAGCAGCACGTCCCGGCCGCACTTTAACCCCGGAAAAGACCCGGTACACATTGTACAGGAGGCTGGGTGGGCCCCAGGGCCGGTCTGGACGGGAGTAAAATCTCGTCCCCATCGGGATTCGATCCCGGACCGTCCAGCCCGTAGTCAGTCGCTATACCGACTGAGCTACCTGGCCCACACTTTCCTCATAACACTTTTTATTAAGCTACTGTAAAAAACGTGGTTTCTTATTACAAAGACTACAGTATGAATATTCATAGCCTTGGAAACCTTAGAGCTTATATTATTTAGTTAGTGTAGAACTCCAGATGACCTGTCATCTGAGACAATACTGTATCGGGCATGGTGAGGTCACTTGAATGTTAACGACGAATAGCAAGGGCTGCGGCAGAAACTTGTGTTGAAGCGTTTTAATGTAAACTTGTGTTGAAATGTTTTAAGTAAACTTTCCTGGAAGGATTGAGTGGAATTACGAAGACACGCCCTTAAGATGGAATGCCTTAGCACGTATTGGAGATGCGTAAGCCTACGACCTGAATAAATACTGGATTTTCACAGTTCTGCCATTAGCTGGGTTGATATTATTTGTTTAGCAATTAGAAAAATAATTTTTATTTTTCCTCTTACCAACCGCTCACCTAATAGAAAAGGCCGTAATAATAATAATAATAATAATAAAATTTACCAATATGTAGGTTAGTCTTGGCTGTTATAGAGACATACAGGCAACAACACTGAAGTTTGGATGTGATTCGGATCATCAATCTCTACATATTACATTAATATATATATATATTTCGGACTTTCAAGGCAGGCATTATTTGGTTTGTCTTCTTGTGCGGTTTGACACAGCGACCATTCATGGTTAAACTCACACCTAATTCTTCCACTCTGAAGACAGAGGCAACGTCCTTCGAAACGTCGGCATACACCTACAAAATTACACGCCACCCAAGCCCAATAACCTACACTATACACGATACTTTGGGAACACCATCCATGTCTCAGTTCGAGGGTTATTTTTGTTGTTGTTGTTGTTGTCGTCGTCGTAATTTCTTGTTGTTGTTGTTCTTCTTCTTCTTCTCCTCATCCTCCTCCTCCCCTCCTCTTCCTCCTCAAACATCATAGTCCACTGAGGACCTTGGCTTCCAATACAGTCTTCTTCCATTCCTTCAGGTTTCTGGCAGCTCTATGGGAATTCATTATTACTACTATCTTCAGATCCTCTTAAACCTCATCAGTCCATCTGTTCCGTTGGCTTTTGATTTCCTTATTCCTCCCCCCTGGCAGTCATTGTTTTTTTGGCAGTCTTTTGTTTTAAACCTTTCAGTAAGCACATATCATCTTAGTCTGGACTATTTCATAAATTTTAAAACGTCTGTACCTTTTATTATAATCTGTATCTCCTTACTCGTTCTTAATCTCTAGCTTTCTTCCGCTGTTCTAGAGCCATATATTTTCTAACAGTTTTTCTTAGAAATACTCTAAGAGTATTAATTTCTTCTGATGTCATTGCCCTGACGTCTTCCTCGTAGCTTAAGACGGGTTGTAACAAAATTTTATAAATTTTTAATTTAGTATTTTGGGACACAATTTATACCTGAAAATTTAATTATGTGCTGATTATGCGTAGTTTTCCGTCATAGTTTTAGAATGAGTATCTTCCGACATCAGTTTCAGGGTTGAACATTTAAAGGTCAACTGGTTCTTTGTCAAAAACGAAAGCAAGGGTACCCCGGAATAAAAGGGACACTTCTTATGATATTACTCTCTTCTATTGAAAAAGATTATGTGGTTTGGAATGAAATAGAGGGCTTGGGACACGAGAGATATAAGTAAGTCTGTCTAGGTCAATCTAAATTATCGTTCAGTGGGATAAATTTAAAGAACAAAATGTCAATTTTTTGAACTTCTGAACTCTGAAGATAAAGACTGCGTGAACTCGGAGACGTCGGTGATTATCTAGCAGTCTCAGTTGTGTAATGTCACATAAGACTTGAAGTTTCATCGACAGCGTTATTACAAATGTGTCGTCCGATTGTCGAAATTCTGACCTACAGAATGTACCTACTACACGACTCGGACCTACAAAATGTACGAATATCTACATACTAGACCACAGTGTGATATCACCTGAAAATAAAGGAGTCATAATTACTTCTCATTTTTCAAATCGCTAAATGTAATTGCTGTACAGAATTACAGAATTACACACATGAAACACAGCGATACGGAAGAATGCGAACATTTCGGATAATTTCATTTTAAGAGCTCGGAATTTCAGAAAGGAAATTTTGGAATTTAAGCCTAATATACGACCACTGAACTGTTACGATGCTTAAAGTGAGCACCAACAAACTAATGAACCAAGGCTGCCGTGACTTTCCGCTTTCGCAATCTCGACTACTGAACTTAGAAGAGTTAGAAACACCAACCACAGCCCCGCCCCCACTAACATGCCTTTCTCTCTCTCAGGAGAACTATTTATCACGCCACTAATTCCCACTGCTGGGGAGAAAGAGAACTCCTCTAATTTTTAAGAGACTTCAACAAACATCCTGGGCTTACACACAGTATGTCCAAAATTCAGCTGTGATTAAGTGTTGTTAATAATTCGTCAATACTTAAAAATGTTTCGAAATTTTTTACTTTCTGGCTGGAAATTGAACTAATTTAGTGGTCACGTTAGTGTTCGAAAATAACAATATCTTCGCCTTTTTAGAAATAAACTTTAAACTGCAGTACTATTATTACTTGAACCACTATAAATTCAGATGATGAATTCACAATTTTTATTATTATGCCCAGTTTTAAAAATTCAAACATCAAATATTAAACGAACGTTTGCAACAAAAATGTAACCATACATGACGTTTCTTATGCTGATTTTTTTCTGTCATGACGTAATAAATTAGGAAACAATAATATTTTAAAACCTGTTATTTTTTTGGTGCACGAGATCGAGGGAATTTGTAACAAGATGACAAACAACTACAAAAATAAAATCAGTTCATTGTACTCATTATATACGTGACACGTACGACCAACATCATGCAGCAGAGTCCGTCTGAAGAAGTTAATATGTCCTCAGCCAACTAACAAATTCCACAGAATCCCCAATTATCGTATCAAGTCCTTTATTTGTCCAATTAATGCACACAAATTTTTATAAAAATGTTGAACAGTTAAAATCATTTAAAATTATAATAGTTGCTCCAACGCGTTTCGGTTTACATAAACCATCATCAGGGAGCGCTCAGCCTGTGCTTCGCTAAAGTTACATATCGTTATTTGAAGTTATCGGTATTGTGGTTGCAGCCACAGTACCGATAACTTCAAATAACGGTATGTAACCGAAGTCAACATTGTAACTTTAGCGAAGCACAGGCTGAGAGCTCCCTGATGGTGGTTTATGTAAACCGAAACATGTTGGAACAACTATTATAATTTTAAATGATTTTAATTTTTTAACAATTTTTATAGTTGGAAAAATAAAGGACTTCATATTATCAACATGCACGGTGCAACTATGAAGATTACCCAGTTATCGTGTTTACAATCCCCCAACTCCCAATTCTTCATGCCGAGAGCCAGATAAATCCAGTCCACATCCTCCCATTCCACCTCTCTAAGACGGATTTCAGCGTCTAAGTTTTCCGGCTTAGAGCGTAAAACGTGATTTATAAATAATTTATCAACTACGTACAACTACCGTAATTCACTACTTTACATATCCTGACTGTAACTACCATTGCAGGGTACATAAACCGCGGTAACACTGCAGTTGACAGCAACATTTTTGCGCAGATCTTTTTGTGCAATACGAGGTCAGTATATTTTGAATAATTCAAGCCCAGCGCGTATAAAAAGACGCGGATCCCCAGCAACGCCTCTCAACAAAACACACTGTTGATTAATCTGTCATGCCATCAGGTTTTATTGTTGTCTGACGTCAGACAAGAAGAAAGTTAATTCAAACCAGGTTGACATATGACAGTCAATATGAAAGTTCCTAATGAAAAATTACAGGCAAAATTACACTATACATTTCCAGATACGGGCTTTGTTCTGCTGAAGGAAAGGTGAAGTACTGAATGCTCGCTGACAACCTGTTACCAGGCAGCATATTGGAAGAGTCTATTGAGAATTTTGAGTTGGCTCAAAAACACGTTAGTGAAGAAGAGTTTCTTCATTATTTCGCATGCCTAAGAATCTATCTTAAATTCGAGCAGGAGGTAACTGGTAACCGAACACCCCAAACGCCATAAATAATGAGATACACATATCTAAATTCCCCCATGCATGCAGTCGTGAAGCTTTTAGGCGTTCCGCTGATGCCTGAAATTTAATGTCGTTGACATAATTACTCCAATAAGCATGCATCCAAGCGACTTGTCCCTAATTAAGGACCAACGACGATTGCCCCCCCCCAAAAAAAACGCGAAATTTAGTAACTTCATATTATTGCTGTTTCTAATGTGGAAAGAAAAAACATATTTTACACCACAAACTAAACTTTTGCCCGCCCGCATGCTACAGAGAAGATGAAAGACGCATAGAAGACTTCTCGTTACTCTATGTTTTGTATCTAATTAATAATCACGAAGTTTAAACCGTATTAAAAACACCAACCCAAATTATACACGATCCTGAGCCAGTTCCATCCAAATCCAATGACCCAAATCGTATAAATGCGTATTAAATGTTATGCTCGAATCGTCTTTTGAGTCTTCCAAATGTACCTTACACAAGAATTCAGAACAGTCCTCTAGACGTGACAGCTGTATCCCATAATTCAGTGCAGCAACGTTTCAGAGACCAACTCTGTCTCCATCATCAGGTTTCTCACGTCGTATCACAGCCCTGATGATGGAGAAGAAGTCGGTATCCTCTATCATGTGAGTCGGTTTCTAAAGCATTGGTATAATTGAATCACATGGCAGGCCTCTCAGAACACTACTGACTGTAGTAGCTATGAAAACTTCAGAATTTGCCAACAATTCCGCTACCACAATTTTGTCAAAGATTTTACCTAAATTTGTCTTCATATTTTTTTCTGTGCCTTGCAATAGACAAAAGTACTATGTACATTAGTGTGACCTTACACTGAGGGTACTTGACTGTATTGTGACTATTTCATTTGGGTGTATCTTTTATTGTGATTGTTTTAACTTTTTTTTAATTTAATGTGTGGGTGTTTTGGTAATATGTGTACTTGTATTTACTGTGTTTTGTATTGTTTGTACTGTGTCTTTTGTATTGTTTCGTTTACGTATATTTATTCTTATTTGTTTTGTCTGCACTAGTGTAAGGACTACTGCCACCGAGTGACAACTCAATTGCAGTTAATAATAATAATAATAATAATAATAATAGCCCGGCGTTTTCCAAGAAGTTATTTACAAAATTATATATTTATTGCGTATTTCCCATCCCACCCGCATGCCATCGCAACATACCGCTGTCTTAACAAGTGTTAGGTGACTTGTACATTCAAGATAATCTTGGCTGTGTAGGATTAATATAAATCCTAAGTCCTTACTAACGAGGCCTCTCTGTTAATGTCCCGCACGTTATGGTTTACTAATATCACGAAAGCACCGACCCCAGTGGCCGCGTGGAATAAGGCGTGGGTCTGAGGCCGGTTGCTGGGATTGTGGTTTCGAACCCCGACAGGGGCTTGAATGTGTGTTGAGTGATGGGTGTTCTCAGGTAGAGGCCTCTGCGTCGGACTGATCCCTCCTCCAGAGAAGTCCAACCGAGCGCGTGTGTGTTAGAGTGTAATCGTAAAGGCTCGCTAATGAGAAGGTCCTGGCTCACTAGGGTCCGTTGCGCCAGGGGGAAAAATATAACGAAAGCTGAATTGTACTTAGTAGGTCTTTTTTAAAAACATGCAATACAAAAAGCCACTGTTATTGAAACTTGAAAAAACCCATCGAAACACGGTAAAATAATCTTCGGTTAGAAATATGAAATGTCGAGCTGTTTAAGGAATCTAGTGTCTTCCACTGTTCTAGTTCTAGGTCTGTGGTGTCAAATCCCGCTCGATCATGAATGCGGTACTGCTTTCCTTTTTTGTTTGCGTTAACTTTTGCACGCATACTTCACGTCCCAGTTTTCCTTCCGAAAGCTAGGCTGCAGGGTTCTGACGATGGTGTAAAATATTTGGAATCAATCTTTCTCGAGAGTTCCGTATGAAGATTAAAAATTAAAACTTTATAAGTCGGGAAAGAATCGGTTCTCGAAAAAATTGTTTCAATTTTTATTTTAAGCAAAGGACGTTGAACAAAACCAAAATGGTGAATGATTTCGAAGCCCAAGTAAAGCTTGCTAGAAAGATTTAGATACACTGAAAGCGAGGTCTATTGGCCGTATTGAATCTCAGCTACCTAGAAAGAAACATATGTAGACAGCGGTTTGGAGTGTGTTTTAGAATGCTATGAATTTTCGGATTCAGGCTTATGAGGATAGAGCATGTGGTACTGAAGTTAGAAAGAAAGGACTGAATGTAGGCCAACAGAAATGCAGGTGTACTGGCTGATATAAGTGATGAGGTTTTCGTTGCATGGTATAAAGCTACAACTTGGTTCAGTTCCAATTTGTCAGGTAACCTAAATTTTACGCTTAATGAGAAAGGGTTTATTTCGTCTCGATATTATCCTGACCGACGAATTACAACAATATCTAAGAAATGCCTAAACTGAGGAATAAATACCCGGTATCATCTATTTGCCTGAACTTACAGATTAAAGGTGGTGCTTCGAAGTCGTATCACAATTTTGAAATGTGCCATCCCCGTTGTGTGTATAAATAAATAGGTACCGGTATTTAGTCAATAACACAACAATTTTATCTAATGATGTTTATTACAGGATGATAACAGCTACACGTTTCGGCCTACTCCGGCCATCAGGCTTTCCTCAGAAAGAGTATTAGTGCTTTATAAGATTTATGCTGTTATGTCACGATGGTGAGATCTCATCATCTATGGTATTTATTATTATTACAGCCACGTCTCTTAATAGTAATAATAATAAATACCACAGATGATGAGATCTCACCATCGTGACATAACAGCATAAATCTTATAAAGCACCAATACTCTTTCGGAGGAAAGCCTGATGATGGCCGGAGTAGGTCGAAACATGTAGCTGTTATCATCCTCTAATAAACATCATTAGATAAAATTGTTGTTTATTAACTAAATACCTGTACCTATTTATCTTATCACCAGTTCTGAAAGTTCAATACCCTTGCTTTAGCGCCAGATATCATCACAAAATGCGTTAAGTTTCGGGGAAGTGAGGTATATGAAGAACAGTAATCTCAGCTAGCACTGTCAAGTAATTATATTCTGCACATTTTCCTTACATTCACTTTAAAATTTGATCGTTTTAGCTTGGAGGCTAGGTTCACTCTCCTTTCCCTTCGTTTTTAAGAGTTATTGCGGAATGGAAGAAATCCCTTCCTTAAAGACCTGGCCCACCCATCTGTCTATCCATGTACCTGCAACCTCTTGGCAGCCATTACACCGTAATTACTTTCTTCATGTTTTCAAAATTTGTAGAAGCAAGCGTGAGTTTTGTAGAAATCGGCTCACTGCGGTACAGACAATTGCCTTATTTTTATTCGTACAATTTTATAAGGATCAGTACGGCGGCACATCAGCCTAAAACAAGTTTATTAAAAAATAAATTGTACTTATTTTCTTTTGATGTGTGTTTTCTTGCATCGATATAAATAAAGCAGAGGACCAACTAGTTGCAACTATAACAATTTATTGATTTTCAAATTAGCTGAACATGTTTCGGTCAATTCTTTGCCCATCTTCGGAAGCGCAAGACTGTGAATTACAGCATGTGGTATAATGCCCCCAGATTGTTGTCCGTGCCGCTGCAATCCAGTGCTTCCGACCCTCAACAATCTGGGGGCATTATACCACATGCTGTAATTCACAGGCTTGTGCTTCTGAAGATGGGCAAAGAATTGACCGAAACGAGTTGAGTTAATTTGAAGATCAATAAATTGTTATTGTTGCATCTAGTTGGTCGTCTATTTTATTTGTATTCTTATTTTCTTGCTACGTTCGACTGGAATGCAAGCCAACGTGAGGCTACAATTAAACAGATACTGGCTTGCATTCAAGTCTAAAACTGTAGTTAAAATTTTTTTTTTTCAGTAAGATTTTCTTTGACAGAAGTGTCACTCAAGTCAGTTTCACACTTTACTTAAGGATGTAAAATAACTTATAACTTCACTTTTCACATTTTTGGATCAATGTGGGTGAAATTCGGTGAAAGAATTTTCCACACAATAGCTGTAATTTGAGTATTGTAAAAACTCGAGCTGTGAAAGGTATGATTTGCTTAGGGGTGTAAATTAATTTCTACCTTCCTATTCCAAATTTGTTGACGAGTAAAAAAAGACCCCATGTAGGGCCATTAAATATCTGAGTTCGTGAATATTGGTGTAGGAAGAGAGACAATTTACTGCCGATTGTAACTAAACATTGGTGTAGGGAGAGCCACACTTTACTGCGGAGTGTAACTGAACAATGGTGTAGGGAGAGCCACACTTTACTGCGGAGTGTAACTAAACATTGTTGTAGGGAAAGCCACACTTTACTGCGGAGTGTAACTAAACATTGGTGTAGGGAGAGCCACACTTTACTGCGGAGTGTAACTGAATTTCTAACCTTACGTTCCACGTTTCTTGACCTACTTGGGTGAAATTCTGTACGCAGTGGCTCTACACCATTACGAGTTTCGTGACGTTCCGTGCAGTGGAAGCCGTGCTTTACTTATTGGAGGTAAATGGTAAATGAATTTCAATCTGTAGGAGCAAATTACATTTACTCATGCACCACACAACTGTATGTCAGTTTGAAAGTGCTGAGTGCCTTGGTAGATTCTGCATATTACGTCACGGAACACATCCTTTGCAGCCTTGCTGAATTTTTCAAATTTACATTAGTGTCAATATTTGGTAGATATATTTTTAAAAAACCATGTTTTTTATATAAGTCTGATCCATACGTTTCAGTAGAAACCGAGATTAAATTTGTTAGGCACAAAGACAAGCACCAGGGCGACTAATAATAAATTTAATTAAAATTCTATTCTTCAAAGCATATTTATTTTGTGAGTAGCTAAATTCAGGGCGGAATGCTAGCTGCATGTTACAAACCTGACAGCTTGTAACATGCCATGGTTCTAAATTTACTCGTTTGCTTTTTGTATAGATGTGTCTATACACTGTATATATGCATATTCATTCACGTATATAAGTAGCCTATTACCTACAGTTAAGGATAAAGCAACATTTATATCACATGGCACGAAGAAAAATTAATAGGAACGGCACATCTTGCGCAGCAACGGTCTTGTAAAACATGTTACTGCAGGAAAGGTAAAAGAGACGGGAAGACGAGGAGGAAGACGTAACCAGCTCCTAGATGACCATTAGAATAAAAGATACTGCCACTGAAAAGATGAAGCACTAGATCGCCCGCTGTGGAGAACTCACTTTCGAAGGAACTATGGACCTGTCACGAGAGAGAGAGAGAGAGAGAGACTACATTCGGATATGATGCGTATATATTGTGCACACACACACACACACACATATATATATATATACATACATATATCAGTATGTATATACACATCCGTTTGTATTTGCATAATATACATTCATATGAATTATGTATATGTAGATAACGATAGTTACGTGTCTGTGATCAGGTAAGATTTTTATTTATCATAGCGGTTAGTGTAAAAATGATGGATTTCTCTAACTTAACGTCATTTAGTTTGGTAGATATTTACTCGTCTATCAAAGCGACATGTAATATTCAATGACCCCAGAACCTCTCTCGTGTGTTAATCAACGAATTGAGGAAGAATGTGGCCACTCTATTGGTCACGTGGCGCCCTAGGACAGTATATGCATCCAGTTACCCTTTACCATCCCCGTACACAGCAGCCTCATCCCCCTTAGCCCTCCAGTTAATACATGGCGACCCACTTCGTGTATACTGTACTGATCAATGCCCAATCCTTTTACACTTGTAATGGAGTTTCCATGTTTTGGCTGACGGCGTGGGATTACAGTAGGAGCTGAGTTGCTTGTGTTCCATGGTTCCACGCCGTAGCGTCTCGCATCATGTTGTTGTGTCACAGGGGAGAAGATTCCTGTACTTTGCCTTCCAAAGTGCCGCTGCGAAATCGCATTCGCGGTAACATAAATGCAATTCGCTAAGAAAAGTACAGTTTATTTTCCTGTGCTACTAATGGGGACAAAATCGTTTAGCTCAAAACAGTCGAGAAAAGAAAATGACTACATAACAGCTCGAAGGAGGAGAGTTCTTGCGAAAATAACATTCTATCAGCTAGCCAAAACATTCGATATTGTTGGACCTCTTAGTTCATTACAATGCACACAGTCATTGAAACATATTGATCCCGATACCATAACATACTTTTCTCTAAAATTAGTTATCATATGCTTATTCGAAGTTTGGGTTCCTAATTCTATAAGCAATATAATAGTGTTCCATGCGTGCTGCATGCTCCTTCCATCTTAGTTTCCTTAATTCATTCACCTCAATAAAACGTGATGAAAGGGACATTATTGAGTTCCTATGTAACAAGTTTCATTACTAGTTCCACAGGTGGGCTATTTCCAGCAGTTTCGACTTTCCTTTTGAAAACAAAATTCCGGAGATTTAGATTTACGTCACTAGACGCGGCGAGGTAAGACAGTAGAGGGATACAGTCTTAATTATTGACACTTCTGTTCGTAGTTCTTAGGAGGTGGAAGGGTGCAGATCACAAGGAAAGGAAAAGAAGACTAAATCATATTAAGATGCAAAACATAGTGTTACACATTTTGACTGTTAGTATAGAAAAACTGGACATATTAAAGGAATACTGGTTGACAATTATAGGCAAGGATAGAGCTTTTCATGCCCGGATGTGGCCTCGCACACTGAAGGAGAGCATGAACCGTGGGTGTTTAGGACAGGTTAACGAAAAGAATACACGTATAAACCCACGGATGAGAAAGTAAGAGAGGTATGGAGAAAATGCGTAATGAAGAGCCTCACCATACGTAATCTTCACCAATATTCTTAGCAGCAGCAAATCAAGGATAATCAGATGGGCGGAGCGGGTGGCACCTACTGAGGAAAAGGAAAACCACACACCATTTTGGTGGGAAGCCTGAAGTGCAGAGATTGCTTGGAAATATCAAGTGTAGGTAATATTGCAATGGGCTTGAAAGGAACAGGTTGGGAAACTGCAGAGTCGATTCATCTGACTCATGTTAGGAGGTAGTGACAGATTTTTGTGAAAAAGGGTAATTAGTGTTCGGGTACCGCAAAATGCAGGACATTTCTTGAGCAGATGAGAAACTGTTACCGTCTCGAAAAGGACAAGGTTCCGTTAAGCAAGCAATTAAGTCAGCCGGTAAGTAAATTAAATTCTCTGATTATGTGGCATCGAATGATGGGATAAACAATAAAGATTTGGAAAGGATGTGCAAGGAAGCAATCAGCCTCTTGTTGGGAATATTTGCTGACATTCGTATGGAGAAACTGAGAAGATCTAAGAAGGGCGTCAGGCTGAATAGTCAGTCTTCGGTCCGCGACTTGAAACCGTGACCTGCTGAATACGATTCAACAGCGCAATACAATTTACGACGGTTTTCGGAAATTTCTCATCCCTCGTAACCTATCTGTCGCAGTAACATGCACGTGACGTACAGTGTGACTAAGCAACACTAGTTAGCTCAGTGTGGATAGGCATTCAGGTTTCCTCAACGGGCGTTCCTAAAATGATGGCTTTCTGGGATTTCCACATCATCTAGGATAAGTCTTTTCTGATGTTTCAGAAGAACCTGTTATATCAATATTCATTGTACCTGAATTAATTCAGCAGAAGAATCCACGGTCACCCTAAAAATGGATCCACCTGAAATAAATTCAGTCGCTGTGACTAAGCAGCTCATCATTCCGGGCCCTATCTCCCAACGCCGTGTAAACCCCACAGCACGGTTTAGGTAAAAAGTAACGGAAATAATGTTTGGAATGATTCAGATAAGCAGAATCCAAATCTGGAGAACAAATATTTCTATCATGAATTAATTTAGAGAAATGTGCAAAGAACATTTTACACTACTTTCTGCATTAAATCCGTAATGTATTTTAAATCAACAGGCCGTTCTGAATACTGTTTACTTCTGAATTAATAAATATTTTGGGATTGCAGTACAAAACGTAGATACATAAAATTAAAACCAATCAAACCGTGCATGTTACAGCTTTCTGTGTAGCGTTTTTGATATCGCGGCAAGAAATTTACTCACAGGGTGCATTCTGTCCCGATCATAGAGTAAACTGGGTTACAAATATCTGTCCTGTGTAATGGTCCGTAAGTGACCAAAAATCTACACTGACCGCAAATAACTTCCATCGCGGCCCTGTCTTTCCATAATTATCGACCAACAAACGATCTCATATAGCTTCTAATAAAAGGTGAGAATGGAGGAGTTTGAATGCATGGTCATTCCCTAGGAATGCAATAAGCTCTTGTGTATAAGTCTGTAAAGTACCGTTTCTCAAAGAAGGTTTCTTAAGCAATAGGCTGAGTAGTGTGGACCGGTACAGCTCAATCGGTATAGCTACTTGCTATGGGCTGGACGGTCCGGGGATCGAATCCCGAGAGGGGCGAGATTTTCCGGACCCGTCCAGACCGGCCCTGAGGCCAACCCAGCTTCCTATACAATAAATATCGGGTCTCTTTCCCGTGGGTAAAGCGGCTAGGACGAGGCGTCGACCACCCACCCCTTATAGTGCCAAAGGTTAAAGAAAGAATAGAGCTATACCTCTACTCCTCCTCTGGGCCTTCGTGGCCAGTTATAGGGTGAACTATACTTTACTTTATAGACTGATTGGTAGTATCATTGAAGGTGATCATGCTGCTTGTAACGGGAAGCCTTTTGACTTTTAAAGCGTTTTACATATGAAGTCTTAAAAGCTGGCTATTATATACTTGACTTAATACACAACAGCACAGAGATTTATTGCTAAATACCTGGGCGTTTCTTCCTGCAATGAATGAAAATATCTAGCTACCTCATACATATTAATGCCGCGCAGTTATAAATCAAATGAGAGGCTACGCAATGCATTTCACACAGCAGTCAGAGAACATATTAATCTGTTGCTTCATTTCAACATTATTACACTTATTTGATGAAATCATACAACTGCGGAACTTTGGTTATTTTACTGTAAATTTAAAATCATGGAGAATATTTTCAACTTGTGTATCCAGGCGTTTATATATATAATGGGTTTTTCTAAACAACACGGCTGATGCTAAATCCAAGGCAGTAAAAAGTGACTTTAAGGATTATTTCAGGTACTCACAACGAATGATAAAATAAGTGCTTATCAGCTTCTCCATGTCTGTATGTCCGTCTCTATGTTTGCATATAATGACTGAAAAAACTCTAAACTTACTTCAATAAAAGGAATACTTCAGTCGGCACACCGCCTGTTATGGTTAGAAATATAATTATAGTAAAGCCTACATGTTTCGGCGTAGCTTTTACAGCCACAATCACGCCTGTTATTATTGCGACTACAATGGCAGTACTAGCTCTCAACAATGGATTGAAAACAAGTGGGAAAGAGTGAAATCATTAGCTTTCTTGTATTGTAATAGCCAAATACTTTTCAACATATAAAATACAAATTTATATTCTATTAAGAGCTTTAAACCTCTTCTAAACGTCCGTAAGGATTAATTCCATTTAAATGTGGAATAGCTGTATAGATGACTAAACATTTATTATTATTATTATTATTTAGCGTAAGGCAAAGTGGTAGAAGTACCCTATTAAAGCTCAAAATAATAATACAATAATATTATTAGGTTGCAACAATGACTGTGACAATATTGTGGGTGATTATTCTATGATATTTTTCAAACATTCTCGCTTTTGTTTATAATTTCAAGCCCTTTCTGTCATCGTTATATCTACAGAAAATGCGAGATTAAACTAGAAATTCACAATAAATACAAGTACTTAAATAAAAAATGATTTAACACTTACAACACAAAAACATCAAGATCAGACAACTAAGTACTTGCCATGTTATGCTCTCTTTCTTACCATTACACACATAACATAACCAATGTATAAATTCATTGACTTAAGAAAGAAATAACAGATAATTTTAACTTCAAACTTTAACTTGGATTAACAACAACGTTAGCAGCAGAAACTGCAATTACTTCTACACAATTAAGGGAACAGGGTACATTAGACCTACGCAGATGACATTATAATAATTGGAGAAACAAAGCAAATCTTGATTGACACTTTCTACAAACTCAAACACGAGGCGCTAAATGCTGGACTAATAGTAAATAACAATGAAACCAAATATCTGTATTGTACCAGGAAAATATTCCAGCCTACCTATTTAAATACAGGAGAAGAACAGTTTGAACAAGTAAATTCATTTAAATATTTGGGATTAATGGTGAATACTGACGATTCTATTGAGGAGGAAATTAAAGAAAGAATAACAGCAGGAAATAGGGCATACCATGTTCATAAAAAACTATTCCCATCATCATTAATATCCCGAAACCTCAAACTACAACTTTATAACATGTTAATTCGCCCAATAGTAACTTAAGCTTCCGAAACATGGGTGCTTAAGGAAAATGTGATAAATAAACTGATGATTTTCGAAAGAAAGGTCATGAGGAAAATATTTGGTCCTCTACTGGAGGATTAAAACTAATCAAGAAATCAACGAAATATTAAAAGGACAAAATATAATTGGGTTTATTAAAAAACAAAGATTAAACTGGTTATGCCATGTTGAACGCATGGCTGAGGATAATATTGTGCAGAAGATCAAGAGATGGAAACCCATGTCTAAAAGACCAATTGGAAGACCTAAGACACGTTGAGAAGATTACTTTTGGAAGATATAAAGAGCATGAACGTACGCAATTGGAAGAAAGTAGCACAGAATAGAGACAGTTGGAAGAAAGTAGTTGAGCAAGCCAGAACCTTGTACAGGTTGTAGCGCTTTAGAAGAAGAAGAAGAAGAAGAAGAAGATGGATACATAAGACACCAGGTAGGTAACATAATTTGGAATTTACATGCACAATATCAGTCTAACAAAATTTCCAGAAGCAACAAGAATTATATATAAACTATATAGAAATATTGCAAAAATGCCATAATCGGTAACCCCCCCCCAAAAAAGTCAGTATCACGTATAGAAGAAAAAACGGCATACTACGCTAATGTTACTTAGTTCATACACAGTAATACGATCGTTTAAATAAATATGAGCCCGAAAAATGCATTTGAAAACCGTTACAAACGGCTTAAACTGACATAATTTTATACTACCTAAGAACAAAATTGGAAATTAACGAATTTAGATCCTTCACTTCCAACCGTTAGAGGCTTAATACATTTGCACAGCAACGCCAATCGACCTACAGAACACAAGCACAATGCTTCTGCTGATACTGTTGTTGTTACTGTATATAAGAAAACAAAATATACAATTGAAATTTTGAAAGAACGTTTCCTTTGGCCCATTTGAGGTACAAAATCTACAGAACTGATGAAAGACTGAGAAGAAATTCCAAACGTCAACGACCTACAGTTACTACAGTTCGAATATATAAAATATATCGTGTTCACGAAATAAATAATTTTATTTCATTTCGATCATACACAACGGAATGACCCAAACAAAACGTGTCTCAGTCTTAATACACGTAACCTTTAACCCTTACCCTGCTAACGTGGAGAATATGGTGAGCCCCTAATAATGACAGCAAATGACAGATGGGACTTAATTCGGCGTTTATAGGGTTAAACACTACAATTAATCTCGCTTTTACATGATGATTAAGTCCGTATATTACAAGCACAACGCGTGTTTCTATTAGAAACACCAACCATGAATTCTACGTATAAAAGGACATATTGCACCTTTGATGTGACAGTCAATCGGAACAAATAATGCAATGTGTGAGCTAAGTGCAAAGCTTTTAGTGTTAAATCAAGCTGTGCTTAGGCAAACCACTGCGCTCTGAATACTTAAATATGATATTACGGGCCTTCTGTAACACTTCTCGAACTACTATAATTATGTTACTGTCGGAGAAATATAACAGGTATTTTACAACAAAACTGACATGCCCATTGGTGTCCTACTGCCTGAGGATGGACTGAGGCCTTCGGTCTTCTGACACATTCCGCAGCATATTTCGGTAACTACCATAACTAACATAACCCTGATTAATCTATAGATGCATCATCCCCGTTGTTGAAAGTTCAGAATATGTACCACAACTAATGATCTTACACTGTATAGTTTTTCCTCATTATACATTTTTGTGACCTGAGGATGGGCCACAGTGGCCAAAATATGTCGTCGGCCTAATAAAACAGATAAAAAGACAGTTGTGTTTTGAGGTACCTACTCCCTCCTAAAACTCTGATTGCTAGCAAACATACGTTAACGACAAAATACGAGGTCTTAGCCTTTTATATTTTTGACTGAAATGAGCACTGCATAAACTCGGTTTCAAAATGACACTAGGATTTCAA
>Ga0136643_10005502_pt1 | contig 17881 bp, 14 predicted proteins | sample TergutLab28metaG_FD_96883 | JGI IMG/M metagenome (GOLD analysis project Ga0136643, IMG submission 96883) | Labiotermes labralis P1 segment gut microbial communities from Petit-Saut dam, French Guiana - Lab288 P1 (version 3) (version 3) | ecosystem: Host-associated > Arthropoda: Insects >...
CTTGATTATTACCTCTGGGGCCACATGAAGACGTTAGTGTACGAAACTAAGGTCGAGTCAAGAGCAGCACTGCACGATCGTATTTTTGCAGCGGTTGAACACATATGCAACCATCCAGACGACGTTGCCTCTGCTACTCGGTCCCTGCTCATGCGTGCCGAAAACTGCTTAGCAAATGGAGGAGGACACTGAAAAATTAGTGTATAACAGGTACTGTATTTTAGTACAGTTATGTAGTAGGCTTATACCAAAATGCGCAGTCAAATCAGTACTTCCATACTGCTGGATATTCATGCGCCATGTAAAGTGCTTGGAAACCTAAGGACGACTACGGCATTAATGTGAGTGTTTATGTAGTTCAATTTAATGGCTTTATGTCACTCATACGTTAATTACATGTTAAGTACAAATATTAACATTACAGAAACCACATATTCCTACCAGTTTTAATATGTATTTGGTAATCAATAAGTGTCTAACAGCTGTCAAAGTTTCAAACTTCTCTGGCCATTATCTCCGTAAACGTTCAACTTTGGCTATAGGTGTTTTGAGTTATATCGGTATACTTTAACATAAGGAACACTCTCCCGAAGTCTGGCACATTCCTCCTGGGACACTCTGTATATATATATATATATATATATATATATTAGTACTTGTAAAGTTGACTACGTATATTAATTTCTGTATAATGCACGACACGTATAATATTTTTAAAAATACAATAAATTTGTTTCGTAACAAATCAGGAATTTCGCAATGAGCTGAGTGACTCTTTTATTGGGGGGCTAAGTCTATGTGTACGACCCCGAGTTGTCTATGGTCTACCTGGAGCAGTCTGGAGATAAAGTTACATCAGTTCGTCCCTTTATATTACAATCACATAGCTGACAAGGAATTTCTAATTAAAGTACCGGCCGTTCTGATGGTAAATAATTCGAGGCACACCCAATTAGAGGTATGCTCCCAAAGTAGAAATATTTCAGTAAGAGGACGACAGTGCTTCCAACACCTTGAATTTGTTAGGAACCCAACGGCAGTTAGCACAGGCTGCTCCAAGAATTATCCTGGGTTGAGCAATATCGGAAGGGAAATGCTATTCGAGGAATGCAAACACAATATTGGCTATTTGTATTGTAGCGTGTCTGGTAATTTGAAGACCACAACACACTGCGGGGTGAATTTTTTTAAATTTTGTGTAGAAAAATATTTTTATATACAGAAAATTGTTTTTTTTGAAAATGTTAGAAGTTTCGCCATTTGTGGTATAACGTCAACCCATATTATTATTATTATTATTATTATTATTAACTGCAAATGGGTTCATACCTGGTGGAAGTGTGCTACAGTGTAGGACAGGACAACACAACACAATACAATGCAATACAATAACACACATTACACACCATAACATACACCACTCAAGACAACCCTCTATACTCATAGTTACAAAAAAAAAAAATCCAAAACACGTCGTATGCCCTTAAGATTCAGAAGCGAGTAGAACCTAAAGTAGATGAATCAGTATTAAAAACCACAAAGTACGCTAAACTGTGAGTAAACCACACTATACAATACTCAATTACACGCATTTCACCAAGACCTACACCTCATTACCCTTACACACACTTGGGTTGGACAATGATACTACGTACATCGTATACTCTGCAAAATGGTGTTTTGTTTTTCCAAATTTCCCCTGAGATAAGGCTGCGAAGATAATCGAATGGCTAGATGCACTGCACCATGAATATCTTAGCAAAGCAAATGACTTACGTGTTTTTAAAATGTCGTTCTCTTATACGCTTCATGTCGCGTAATTTCCATCTACTTAAAGGCTGAAATCTGTTCACATTACACATTCATATTAAAGTGCCTATATGAAACTTAACGTCTTCCCGGACATTGCGGCGTATCAACTGTTAAACAGTTACGGACGTTTCGCTTGCAGTTAGTGCCTTCTTCTTCAGGTTGAACTGTTTGACCTTGAATAAGAAGGCAATGATCTCCTTCGAAACGTCGGTATCTATTTACAAGTTGAAACCGCCACACACTTCAAAAAGTATCCATCAATGCCGGTGGAAAAGCCTTAAATCCCGCAACTTCCTTTATGCCCATTCAGTGTCTTGTTTATTTAAATTAGATATTTTACGAAATGACCCCATCAAAATTTAGCATCAGATTAAGACTATAAAGGATGGAAATAAGGAAAACAAAACTGACGATATAAATTTCTTGACATGAAATTCTGGTACAGTTAAATTCAATTGAAGTAGCTATTAGGTGGTTATTTCTACAGCAAAGTAAGATGTAATCCAGCAAATTATAGAAACGTGGATTAAGGCAAAGTTCGCCCTAAAAAGGATTTGAAGGCACAGAGGGAGGGTAGAGGCATAGCTGTACTCTTTTTTTAACCTAGGTGCTAAGTGGGGATTTATCACCACACCCCGGCCCCTTTAGCCCCGAGAAAGAGACCCGGTACCGATTGTACAGGAGGCTGGATGAGCTCCAGTGCCGGTCTGGATGGGTCCAGAAAATCTCGCCCCACAGGGAGTCGATCCCCGGACTGTTTGGCCTTTAGCGAGTCGCTGTACCGACTACGCTATCCCAGCCCACTACATGAACACAGCGAAAAACTAAATGAGCACGACCTTTGACACTATAAATAACCTGACCCTAAGTCTACTAACAAGCAATCTTATAAAACAGAAAAGTATCACTTCATTTCATCAAACATTAGGTACACGAATTTAAATAATAATAATAAACGAATTTCACACAAAAATGTTTAAGATTCGAGTTGCTACTTCGCGGAAAATTCTGCGTATTCATTACACAGGCCAGCTGGTTAAATGACCACATATTGTCTCTTTGAGCCCTGTGAAACTAACAGGCTCTATGGAACTGTTTGAGTTTTACTGCTTGGGTTGCCGTATGCTGTGCTGTTTTGTTTCCCACCGTTCTCACAGAATGGCAATGGATTCGAACGTTCGTTTATAAATTCTACCTTCTATTCAAGTGGTAAATTTCTAATTAGCACAGAACGCCATGCAAGATCACGTGCAAGTCCTAACACAACACAAATCCATACAAAAACGTGATTTTGTGGTAATGAGGCATTTTCACATTGAATTTGTTTTCTGTTACTCTTCATACACAATTTTATTCTCTTAATTACAGCTTGGAGCCTAATTCAGGTCTGTAAAGGAAGAGAGAGAGAGAGAGAGAGAGAGAGAGAGAGAGAGGTAGAAAGCAAGATTAATATAGCAACTTGAGCTGATGTACACAGGAGAGACACCATTACAGACTGCAACCTACGGACAAAATTTACAATTGTTTCTGGACTCGTGGCAATTGGAAGTGGAAACAAAATCCAGGTACAAAAATCTCTTTGGTTTTTGAAGGAGAAAATATTCTATACAATGGCCTGTTCTTTTATAATCCCCGGAATAAAAATCATCCTTGGCAATCTGCGATCTGCCATTTCACTCTTCGTATAAACAGACCTAAACCGCTTCTGAAAATAGAATCTGAATGCTAAGATGGAACTGAGGGAAGTCCAAAGTTTAAATTACATAAAGTGATGTCAGTACCCACATTTGTGTGTGCAAGTGAAAGGTAAGGCAGGAAAAACAAAAAGTTCCATAAAGTGAAAGCAGAGAAAATTAAGTTGTGAAGAATTGTCCACAGTCGTATATAGAAGACAAGAGAAAATAAAATGGAAATGTATAACATTGCGATAGCCGAAGGACATTTAATTACAGACACACTTGTGAGACCACTGAATTTACTGTGATAAGATTTTATACTTTAACCTCTTAGTACAAACCAACAGAACTGACAAGTATGTCACGCTGTCACATAGGAGAATCACGCGTCTAAAGGGTTTTGAGCTTGCAGAGATCTGATTTATGAATATTATGTAATTTTTATTTCATGAATACCGACTTCTAACACCTAAAAATGTAACCGTGGACTTACTTTTATTGACCGGATAATATAAGTAATACGTAGTCTGCTATAAGCATGTAGAAATCTGCACGAATATGTTTCAACCATCAACATTCTTACTGCATACAAAACATTTGTTCAACAGAAGAATAAAAAAACCTACTAGATGCCACAGTAGTAATGCTAGGCGTTTGCCACAAAATAAGTGTTTCGACTTGATAAGGTATATTTTCAGGTTGCCACCATGCCCCCACTACGCCCAAGATTTTTTTGGAACCGGGGCGAAATTACCTTACCTAGTCGAGACTCCCGTGTCGGACAGACGCCTAGCTTTACTGGGGGGTGGGGGGAGGAATCGTAGGTATAGGTAGATGATTTTTGCGGGGAAAAAAATGTAGATTCGCATTCCATCGAGAGTAAGACCGTCACCGCCCGCTATCCGCCGTCGACTGAGCGTGGGTGCGCAGTGATTGGATTATTTTCATGCCGTCGGTCGGCCGACATCACGTGACGCACCACGACACGATCACGTTATGTTTGCTGGCGGTAGTGAGATTCAAGTAAGGGTTAGAGGTGGAGGGCAGGTTTAGTACATTTTTGCATGTATTAAGGAGATTATATGGCTGTATGTGTGATATGTAATTGGACGAAAGAACGAAATATGAATAAAATTTTATTTTGGCACTGTCAGTATTGGTAATGAAATTGGATGTAGTCAAATTCGAACGCGTGGTAAGTTCGAATTTGAACCTGATGGACGTTATAAAATAAAATAAAATAAAAAATTAATTTTACTCAAAATATTGGCATGTCATTTTCGAGTATCGATATGAATTGGCTTAGTACATTTTTTGCATGTATTAAGGAGGTTATATGGCTTATGTGTGATGTGTAATTGAATGAAAGAACGAAATATGGATACAATTTTAATTTGACATCACAGTATTGGTAATGAAACTGGATGTAGTCAAATTTTAATGCGCGATAAGTTCGAATTAGAACCTGATAGACATTACAAAATTTAAAAAAAAAATTAATTTTACCCAAAATATAGGCATGCCATTTTCGAGGTTCGATATGAATTTGTGTAGTACCATTTTGCACGTAGTGAATAAAGTAATATAAACTGCAATATATGTTTCAATGGTCAGTAAACAAATGTAAAAACGGAATATAGAGGATTGTTTGAAGGTTAGCTGTGTACGGGTGGAAACAGGCCAAAATATTGCTGACAAGTGGTGAAATGTTTGAAGGAGATGGACACATGTCGAGATGTGGAAGGGTATAGGTTATTGGCAAGAGAAATGCAGAATTGCTTAAGTAGATGTAATAGTTAACTGGATGAGTTGTTTTTCTGTTATGTTGAGAAAATGATGAGCTTGTGCATAGAAACAAGTGTCGAAAAATCAGAACGTTTGCGTTATTTAGTGAAAGGATCGCACATGTTGCATGGCCAGTGCATCGCGCCGTGTGGAAGTCCGTGTTGATGCTAGCGGGTTTTAGTTAGCTGATAAGAGGTTTCTCTGTAGATGAAGTTGGGAAATGATGAACTTGTGCATAGTAACAAGTGTCGAAAAATCAGAAACTTTGCGTTATTTAGTGAAAGGATCGCACATGTTGTAAGGCAGGTTCAACGTGCCGTGTGCAACCCGTGATGAGGCCAGCGTTGATTTTGTTGATGGAATCAACAAAAGTAATCATTTTTGGTTCAACAAAAGCGCGGGAGAAATATTACACGGCACCTTCGAAGGAAGACCATCTCCCTCTCTGCGAATCAACTTGCCGCGTAAAGCCCTCTGTGAAACAACAATCATATCTTGTTAAAGAAAATTCTCATCAGCCAACGAATTGGTAAGTGATCGCCTTTATTACTTTTGTTTCTATCTTCACATGATTTTGAAAAAGCTAACAAAGTTTGAACATAAATATTCTCCATTTATTCAATAACAGTGGGTTACATAAGATTACAATCTTCATCTATTTGCCACCCGTAGTTTCTGACATTTAGACAGAGTCACGTAAAAGTGGTTTGGCACAGTGGTCATATCTTAAATATTCTTCACTCTAGATGTAGTTATCCACGAGTCAAAGTCCTTATTATATCCTCGCCAGCGGACGAGAATATAATGCCGCGTCTAACCCTCTTGTCTAGTATTTTATCTATCTTATTAGTGGTCTGTTTTGTGATGCGCACGGGAGTCACTTCTTCCTGATAAAACTGGCCCTCTATCGGCGTTTTGTTCAAATCGTCCAGGTCATAGACGGGTCGGAGTGTCCATTTGATTTACCTTGTGAATTCGAAATATCTCCTGGCTAAAATTCTGTTCGACGCATTTCGCGAATTTTATCTTCTCCTTACTAATGCGAACCTGCTGTCCCACGCGAAATTTAGCTTTATCGTGTTTATTTTCTTCCTTATACCAAGAACGTCTGAATCAGTGACTTTTGATGGCGCCGTGCAAGTAGTGGAGTGTACTGTATCATTGTAAGCCTTCTGAAATTTCGGGAGAACGTCAATGTATCTGTGCGTATATTTTAGGTAAAGTATTCGTATAGCCTATCGCGAATCGTACGCTGAATCCTCTCAACGACGGAGCATTTCACGTCGGGATTTAGACATACCTGAAACTGAATGTCCTCACGGTTCCGCCTGTCTTGAAAATGTCTATTCAAAAATTTTTGCCTTTATCTGTTCGCACCCGAAACGGGCGTCTACGTAGAAGTTTAGAATATTTTGGGTCCTTGAGGATCGATTGAAATGCCGAAGTTACAGCTGGACCCGTCTTCCTTTTTAGGAGAACGATGTGTAAGAATTTCGAAAAGACATCGATCGCCGTTAATAAATAATTGTAGTTATCCTTGAATTTACTGACAGCTTGAACATCTACCAGATCACATTCCCACACATCAAGAAGATTATTGACGGCGTACGGTTTTCGGGGAAATCGCCAACGAAGCGGTTAATGAACGTGTACGCATCCTGCATCTATACCCATGACTTTATTTCGCCTAGCGTCTATCCAAGCTTGCTTTTCTTTGCGGCTTCTTGAAGTTTCTTCAAGGTCGAGAACGTCGATGGCTTGGCGGGGTCATAGTACATTTTGCTGGTCATGTTAATACGCCACCCACTTTTGCCGTATTGCAAATTTGACCTCGGGAAATAATTTCGCAATAACGTTTTTGAAATTATTTCCGCGAAAAGTCTCAATGTTGCTCCCGGCTTTGTATCCGTCCAAGTGAGCGTTAGTCATCTCCAAAATGGTCTTATATCTTTGCAGATCATTTTTATCTATAGAGTCGTAATTCACGTGTTTGCGTGTCAAAAGTTTCCACAAATCTTCCGTACCCTTTAATTGTTCCTCCTTAATAGTGACATTACTCATGTTATCTATGGTTACGGTAGAACTGTCGACCTTAAAGCTATCGTATCTCTCCAGATACCATATTCCGTATCGAGCAATCGCGTATTGAAAAGATACGGTCCCAAGAATGGAGTGGCTATTTTAACATAATGCTTCCTACCTTTACCTTTTTTTCAACGTCGCTTTCATCGTCATCATCGTCTTTAATTTCGACAACAGTTTTTTTTCCGGCTTATATATGTATATATCGTCCCCAGTAGCCGAGGTCGCGGGAAAGACAGGGACCGTTCTTTGTCGGACCGTCGAGAGGTCTGCTCACCTATAATCGACGGATCAATTTTAGGAGATACCTGCTGATGTGATGTATTTTTAGGTAATAATTTTCTTAAAAATTCCCTAATTTATTTTATCAGTGCCTCTCGTTTGACATCAGTTTCCTCGGTCTTCTTACGAAACATAACCCACTTACCATAAGAATGGTGTTTATCTGTTACATGTTTCTTGTTATTATTTCGTTTATTCCGAAGAGGCGGTCTTCGGGGGTTTTTTTTTCTCGTAAGATGGAGGAGGCCGCGACGTATTATGAATGTTATCGGATGAGGCGCGATACATTTTGCATAACATAGTTACTTGACACCAGGTCTGAATAAAAGATTGGCAAGTAGTGGAAGCACCGCAGTTAGCAACGGCACAGAAATCCGCCGCGCTGGTTTATGGGTGGCTTCTTGGCAGAAGTAGTGACGCCGTTATTAGCGACCTTGCGGCGTATCGCTTTATGCTTTCGCAACTTTCGCTTTCTATGCTCTGTCAGTTTCATATTCCCGTTCGAAACATTCAGAATGCAATCACTTATACAGTTCAAATTTCTCGATTAAAGTTTGAAATGATGGCTTTAAGTAGTTTCGGCTGGGCTCTTTTGAGTGCTTGAAGAGCGTGAAAATTCGACTTTATCCGTTTCATCGTCTATGTCACTGTAAATTGTAGGGGATATTCTGTCGGGAATATGGAGGTTCGAAACCGGAGTCGGTCATCTGTTTCATGTGATAGATCTAACAGTAGATACCCGTGAGGTCTTCGAGTCGTATCTAGATATGCTCTGTACACATTGTCACTGTCTTCGGGATATACACGATGAACCAGACACAGAAACTGATTTTTATCCCTAACGCGCTTTAACAATACCAAATACTCAGAATTCAGCAAAATATCCCTACAGAATCGTCCCTGGTGAAAGAGGTTCTGGGTAATCAAAATTACACTGATGTTTCGGTGATTGCTGCCTTTCGTAAATAGTTTGCACACTTTCTTGGAATAAACGTAGTTTAACAGTTCGTCAGGGTTTATGAGACACGGTCTGCCCTGTGCGTTACCAAAGTTCTCTGGTACAACCTCGTTAAAAGGGATGTTCTTCGTAAATACGGCCAACTGCTGTGTGGGAACAGCCGTCCTCTCACTTTAACACCAGATTACTTCACCATCGAAATTCTGCTTGGTGCACAAAGGGTCGAAGTTTTGCAAGAATCGTCTGCAGAATCATGACTTGCCAGAACCACTCGGTCCGCTAATGAAGCAGGTAAAAGTGTGCTTAAAACTCAGATCGTCGTTCATTACTAAATATCGTCATCATTCTCTCCCCTCTATATATCCGAACTGTGGGGACGAATCGCGCGGTGTTTCAAACATAACCGAACGGGACCGAATTACTATCATTCAGGCGTCGTCTCTTGAAAAATGATACCATGTACTTCTTGTCCTCAGGTTCCGTGATTATCGATACTACATCCCCTAACTTCCTCTTTCGCTTAATCGTATTCTCTGTGTGTACAGCCACCATGTGGTCGGGTTCGCGATTCAATATCATGTCTCTGATGACGTCGAAATTCACCAAATGCGAAGCGCTGTAATTTAACGCTATGCCTCTGAGCTTACCTACGTTTTTCGGCTGATTTGCAACGTCCTTAGAATCGATTATCCTGTACACATAATTCTTTGGCTCCCACTCACAAATTCTGATATGTATTCACCGGGATTCAGTTCGGAAGTCATGTCTGCCAGATTATCCCCCGTTTCAACCAGCTCGGGTTCGTCTCTCAGCAGAATGAATATAATAGAATCTGTGTCGCAATAAACCTCATTTTCTTGCAGTTGTCGAGATACCGATATAGATGAATACTCGCCAAGTGGTGACGTAGGCGCCGATAACCTCATTCGTATGACGTAGACTTGACACGCGTTCTTCAGCGGTAAACTTCCATGAAACCCAGACGACGTCATCATTAGCAAACATCAGATTTATCACTTCGATGCCGGGCGTGGCCAGAAATCTGAAGAGTTCTGTAGGATCTGAAATTAATTTAGTCTGCGTCCTATTGTTTCTTTCGGTCAATTTTACCCACATAGAGTTAAGGAAGAGTTTCTCCAAACCCCGTTTCGTCGCGTTATACTTGATCGACTCCTTATCTAAGCTGATTCCTTCACTCTCCCAAAACGATTGAATATATCGCTCTTCTTCTTCGGGGCTTGGGTCCTGTTGGTATAGCCGCTCGCCTCCGATTTTAGTTTAAAAAATGTGATTATATCATCCACGAAAAGCTCACCTTCGCCTGTTTCAGGGTTGTATTGGGTGACTTGATATTCGTACACGTCATGGATTTCGAGTATTTTGTAACCTTTTCCCACTGCGAATTGAACCTCGTCTATAATATATAGGCTACTCCAGCCTAACCGCACCTAGTCTCCAGCACACAGCAAACCAAGAACGAGACTACAAATGTGGTGATCAACAACACAGTAGCCAACTCCTGATGATGGGCATAGTAGTGCCCGAAACATGTTGAGCCTATAAGGAGTACAATAAAATAACAAGTGGCATCTAGTTGGTTGTTATTCTTCAGTTATCACAATGATGCACGGTCCAATAAACATCCGATTTGTTCAATTATTAGTATAAATATATTTTAATAGGATGTGAATTTTACATTATAATTATATTTGTGCCCTTTTTAATGTATGTACCTTGCATCTTTACGGTCTATTATGCAGACCAACAAATGCGCAACATTTATGTTAATAATATTGTATATATCGTAAGCACTTCTACATGTTTCAGTGCCTCTGCTTCATTTTCAGGGAGTCTTAAACTTGTACTTCGCTGAAGATACAGAATTATTAAAATTACAACTCAATAAAATTATTTTATTGTATTATTTTATATTAATTTTATTCAATTTAATTTTAAGAATTTTGTAACTTTAACAAACTACAAGGTTCAGACACCCTGAAAATGAAGCAGACGCATTGCAACATGTAGCAGTGCTTTCGTTATATGAAATATTATTATATATATATATGTTGTGCATTTGTTGGTCTGAATATTGAACTATTTTGGTAAAATCCATCCTGTTGTGGCCTTATATGAAAACCGACCACAAAACATTTCATTATTCTTGTCAATAAATGCCACGCGGTTCTGTCTTACTGACTATTCTCATATAATAAAATGCCTGAGGGTAGTCAGTACTGCCGAAAAATGTAGCAAATATTGAGAAGAAAAAAATTTGTTGTGGTTGATGTTAGCATTTAAGTCAGTTTTAATTATGCTATAATTTTCGGCTCCATACAGGTTTAAGGTGTGGGCCCGGTAGCTCAGTCGTTATAGCGACTGAGCTACAGGCTGGACGGTCCGGGGATCGAATCCCTGTGGGGACGAGATTTTCTGCCTGTCCAGACCGGCCCTGTGGCCCATCCAGCCTCCTGTAAAATGGGTACCGGGTCTTTTACGGGGGTAAAGTGCGGCCGAGGCGTGCTGCTGACCACTCACCCCCTTCTAGTGCCGCGGTCATGGAAGAGTAGAGCTATATCTCTACCCACCCTCTGGGCCACACCAGGCCTGTAACGGGATCAATTTACCTATTTTTTTACAGGCTTAGATGTGCAGTTTATGACCCCAGTGACAGTAGGACCATCACGCTCTGCTCTGACGTATTTCTAGAACACGACACTTACATTCCGCGTATTTCATAACGCATTTTATCTGCAGCACAAAGAATTACACACTCAAAGGGCTTGCAGCGTCTTTTCCAACCTTTCCAGTCTCTGTATTTTAATCCAGCTGTACCTGTACAGGGTGGCGCAAAAGTCACTTGAAACTCTAAGTTAAACAACAAAAAGATCATACATATGATAACATTAAGCAGTTTTGGGAGACAGTATGTGGAATTAGCCGGAGAGACTTAGACCTTGTGTCTGAGTAGAAGAAAGACACTTTGAACACCTGATATAGTAAATAAATGTAATTACTGCGAACAGAGTTATATTGCTTTACGTACGGATGTTTGTGACTCAGCACAATCATGTTCTGTTTATGCTGAAGAAGATGAATGTTGCAAATCCTGTTCCACCTTACCGAAGTCCTACTGCAAGTTGTGTTAAAATATAACCTACACGGGTCCGTAACCATAGACCTCTCATTCTCCCAATATACGCTGTTCTACAGTAAAAAAAAACGGATTTTATTTTGCGTGTCACAAAATCCGGTAACGATTCACAAATTGCTCAACACTCTGATTTATAACTGTCTGTTGCTAATGTCACGCAAGTTTGCCATTGTATGTTCTCATAGTGCTGAGACACAGGTATTTAATATTCTTGTCAAATGTAAGATTGATATCTTAAGCTATTAACACAGTGTAGGTCTGGCAGCCAGAACGGAGAACAGAGAAATCATTTAAATGTAATGGAAACAAATAATAGAACAACATATATAAGCTATAAATGCTGATAATAAAATTTATGACTTTCATTAGCGAATATACTGCCCGTTGTATTTAGAGTAGAATATGGGAAACAAACAAGAAATAGCGTAAGTTTGTGAAAAACAGGGTTTGTCAATACAGGAAACGATACGAAAAGATGAGGAAGAAAGGATAGAATAGAGAGAACTATAGTGAGGTGAGTGGCAACACATAGAATGAGGATTAGAAAAGTAAACACTTCAAATAATAATGTGCGTAGAGTGTATGGGAATTACGAGAAGGAAATAAAGACCAGTAAGGAGGTGTTTATGACCACGCACATGAAGAAACTAGAAGGGGAAGAACAGAGGGACCTAAAGGAGGAAAGGAATAGAGACAAAATAGGTAAGGACGAACGAAAGCACTTTCAAAGAAGCAGATGAAAAGCAAATAACAAAGAGAGAACAGTTATGGTGGAGCGGTGACTGAAGAAGTACGGGGAGTTAGGGAACATATCGTCAGGGTTGCTCGTATCTGTGGTCGTAACATCCCATACAATGCATGATTATTTTTATTATTATGGGTACTCGTAACGTGTTTCTATAGCTGCTGCTGCTAAGAGCATACCTGAGACATTTCACATTATTATCTACAAAGCAAGATTAAAATGAACGTACAGTGTGAATATTATACTCTGTGAAGTTACGAGAAACGGCAAACTTCGTAAAATATTACGTAATCCAGCTTCTGTGCTCTGTCTGGATTAAGTGTAATGTTGATAACAGTCTTAATACTTCCTACACTTCCCTGCAGTTTGGGTTGGCTGGATTCTTACTGAGCGCAGAGCAGTGTGACGGTTCCGTCGTTTCGGACGAACGTGTTCCCTCCTTCTTCACAAGAGCATGTATTCTGGTTCAAGTTGATTCCAAAATGAACTACAACATTCATGTGAGAAAATAGTCACATTGCAAATGAATGTAGCATATTGTCTGAAACGCTGGCATGATCCTATTATCTGGCGAGGTGTAAAAACCAGAGGAATAATGATTTCATATGGTATATTTGTTAATTCCAATTGGGTTGACACCCGATGACAGTACAGTACACATTTACACAAAAACAATACACAGAAAAACACAATGAAAACAGAATATACATAACAGAACATAGATAACAATAAAAATACATAAACATAATAAAAGAATACTTAACAATAAAAGTAAGTAATTTACAAAATTAAACAGAAACATACCAAACATACAACCATATATCCAATGATGAAAAAAATGGAACCAAAAGAATATGAAAGTGATAAACGAAAAAGCCATATAAGCAGCAAACTTCATATGACCTATATATCTTCTAATAATATTAGACACCCTGTTACTAAGACCTTCACTACACTTCACTACATTTCACCCAACTACACTTCACTCCACTTCACTACACTTGTCGACACTTCAATCCCTCTAATTTAAACTTCACCCAACTACGCTTCACTACCCTTTCATTTGGCAGAGAATCGTAGTACAAACCCAAACCACCATAAACGCTGCTCTTTGAAATCACAATTGAGATGGTCTGACACTAAACGTAAACTCATAAACGGTTTTATGTACCTGGTTGTTACCCAGCAGAATGGTGTCGCAGTGGCATTCTGATTCTACTAAACAGACAGGTGGACAGTGCGGTTTATACATCATTTTTGCTGAGATTTTGTGTGCTTAGTCATTCGAGGCAAAATTAGGACGAATCTTAAACGGCTAATTCAAAATCTTTATACATATCTTAAAAAATACTTTCTATTTCATTCGTCGTTCTGAGGCTGAAATTGTGATGTTAAATAAATTATTATACCTCAGTATCTGACATATTATTTATCATTGGCGGAGCAGTTAAAACGTATGAGAGAGAACAAAAATGCATACAGATTTAAGGTAAAACATAAGGCAAGAGAAAACGTGGAAGGCCTGAGCGTAGATGGACGAGATTAATCTGGCTCAAATGGGAATAAATTGAGGGTTCATATGAGGACGGTAAGGGAATTTTGGGTTCTACGAAATGTGGAAAGTTTCTTCACCGGTTAAGAATCTTTTAGCTTCTCGACAAGGACTGTTCCTTGGAGTTAGCTGTACGTGTTATTGAACTTACAATATCCTTCGACTGTTGAATTATTCAAATATTTTGTAAAAAATATAAGCATGTCATTCCTTCCTACGTAAGATTCGTTGATAACTACTTTTATTATTGCTTTGCTTTTAATTAGCAATTACCCTCATTTTTAATTCTAGTAAGGTCTCAGACTTGTGATCAGCACGTATGAACTGGTTTTTACTGAGTGTCGGAATGCTTTGGGAGAGTATCCACTTTTAAATGAAACTGGAAGGATTAGGGTTGATTTCCAGGTTGATTTCCTAGCAGTAACCTCCAGTATCTGAGAACAATCACAACCTCAGTCAGAATAATCGCTGTCCAGGATAAGGTTTGAAATGAGGACCTCCAGAAGCGTCAGCTAGTGAGGGAACTTGCTCGATCATCATCATTAAGAAGTGTACTCTATGAGGTTATCACAGGCTCTACCATAGCGAGTTACCCAGACAGTACGATGTCGTGATTCCTCTTCTCCACTCCTTAATGCCATCCAGTAGCTGCGTACGTCTTCTTCTTCGTCAAACCGTCAATTATATTGTGATGAACACTCTGAATGGGGGAGTAAAGAAAAATGTTCACCCTCTCTGCTCGACAAGGCTTCAGACTTGTTTATGTGAGTTTTAGCTTCACAATACTTTCAAATATCCTCCCCAGCCAAACTTTTCGCACGCTACCATTCGCATTTACATAATATTTACACAGTTCTCTACACGGACCGCAGAAAGACAAATGCTTGCATTCAGAGCTAATTACGCGTGCAGAGTAAATTACTCCATATACGAGTAGGTACACAAATATTCACACGGATGCAGACCCACAGAAATATGACAAGATTCTGGAAGAGCATGGCGGACGTTTCCATGTTCGTGTCACGTTTACGTGACAAATTTAACACATCTTACTGCCTTGAACAAGATAAGACGATATAAGCCTCGGAAAGTACTGCTGCTCCAAGTACAGGCGACAAACATGTCAACCTAACCTTACACCCTGTCAAGAGTTCCTCTACCAGTATTTGCTTCAAGGACCTCCCTGCCAGCTACAAAACACTAATCTCATTTCTGTGGCCAGTAACCTCTATAGTACCTGTTTACATCTCACTTCAGCCAGTTACAGCAATGTGTCCCACTGAACACAAGCAGTATTTACTCTGTTCATCGCCGCCGGTTTAGAATGTGACACAATCAGCGCTATCTCTGCTTGAAGGTTTTCAGCGATGTGAAGAAACAATTAATTTCCTTTAATCTGTAAGTCTTCTAATTTTTAGACGCATTCGTAGAATTGCGAAAAGCAACGTTTAGCTTCGTCATGTCTGTCTATCTCTCCGTCTGTCTAACTCTCCGTCTGTCTATCTCTCCGTCTGTCTATCTCTCCTTCTGTCTATCTCTCCGTCTGTCCGTCTGTCTGTCTGTCCATCCGTCTGCAAGGAACAACACGGCACTCATTGGAAGGATATTCTTGAAATTTTATATCTGAGAATTTTTCGAAAATCTGTCGTTGATGAAGCAAGATTCGTTATAATCTAACAAAAATAACGTATATTTTATATGAAGACCAAGGTACATTTCGATCATATCTCGTTCAGTTCTTCTTAGAATGGGAAATGTTTCAGACAAAATTTGTAGAGAAAAAACTCACATTTCATTTTTTGATGTTTTGCTGACCGTGTATCTCAGTATAATCTTAGTAATTAACCAACTTAATACACAAATTCTTGTTTTATAATAAATTTATTATATGCTTCTACATGTTTCCAGCACTGTTGTGCTCATCATCAGGAGGTCAAAATTGTATTATACAGCATCTGGTATCATCACACTCTGTAGGTGGCCGTCCGGTGCACACCGGACGGCCACCTACAGCATATGATGATACCAGATGCTGTATAATACAATTTTGACCTCCTGATGATGAGCACACAGTGCTCGATACATATAGAGGCATATAATAAACTTATTATAAAACAAGATTTTGTGCTTTAAGTTGATTAATTACTAAGGTCACATTTTATGTCCAACAACTTTATTCTCGAAAATCGTTCTTTTATGAAATAATGTGGAAAAGTATTGTTGAGTCGGGCAAACCGCAGATGACAATATGGCGTATACACATTTCATGCTGTTTACCTAAGGCTAGAAACACGCACTCAGACTATGTAGTTCTATTGCTTTCCCGCTGCAACGATAGCTGTAATAACATGCTTTATTATTACGTCGTACTTATATTTTCTATCTTCTTTTTAAACGACTATTACGTACCATCGATTTGAAAATTGCCTTGATGTGGCAGACTACATTAAATTCCTTCTCTGCTAAATATCCACACACAACTACTCCATCACCCTCATTGAAGATGTTTAAGTAATTCTGCCTATTGCCCTAACAGCAGGAATTCCTTCTTATCATCTGGTGAAGGTAAGACACACAACTTCCGCATTGCTGCAGTTATTTATACAAAGAACCTGCTGAGATAAAATAAATCTTAAATGATTTATTGCAACCATATTCGACACTTTTAAACCCCCAAGTAAGAATTTTCCCCCGCCCGTTGCTTTCAGCTTCTCTCAACAAACATTTAACAACATCGCCGCCAAATTTCTCTGCACAATATTAAACTAGCGAATTTCGTATCCATATATCAGTACGCGTATTCACAGTTTTCAAACAATTCTTTTCAAAAGTCTCATACTCTATCATAATTAAATAGCACTTACATTTCTTTACACGTAGCACGTCTATTAGACTGCAATATTTGAAAGAGGAATCGAGCCAAATTTGATTTTACTTCTTTTTTTTTCGATTTCTTGGCAGCAGTTTCTGAAGACGCGACGAAGTTGTGTTCAACAAGTGGCGTCTTTATTTGCACTCAGATACTCCCGCAATATTTTAAGCAGATGGACACAGATAACATTGAATGGACCGCACTTCTATTAGTTTTTCTGCTGTTCTCTGATTAACCAGTATATAATAAACGTTATCGATAGCATCTGAAGAAATAAAGGTAAAGGTAAAGTTTTCCCGTTACAGGCCCGGTGTGGCCCAGAGGGTGGGTAGAGGTATAGCTCTACTCTTCCATGACCGCGGCACTAGAAGGGGGTGAGTGGTCAGCAGCACGCCACGGCCGCACTTTACCCCCGGAAAAGACTCGGTGCCCATTGTACAGGAGGTTGGGTGGGCCGTAGGGCCGGTCTGGACGGGCGGAAAATCTCGTCCCCACCGGGATTCGATCCCGGACCGTCCAGCCCGTAGCTCAGTCGCCATACTGACTGAGCTACCCGGCCCACATCTGAAGAAATACGGACATTAATTATTAATACCGGGCTCATGGATGTATGTTTTGAGTTTTGTGTGTTGTACAGGAAGATGTATCTCTGCGACGAGCTGATCACTCGTTCATAGGAGTCTTACCGACTGTGGTGCGTCGTGTGTGGTCTAGAAAACTCACGAATGGCCCACAGGGGGCTGTCGCGTCAAAAATTAATTATTAATAGAATGACAACTCACAGGGAAAAAGAGAAGTACCCATAAGAAAATTTGTTTCAGTACCACTTTTTCATAGCGCGTTGTGTTCTAAAGTCGTGACCTAAATAAGACCTAATACATATTTCCATATATATATATATATATATATATATATATATATATATATATATATATATCAAAACTTTTAATATTTTATAAAATA
>Ga0136643_10005508_pt1 | contig 17875 bp, 7 predicted proteins | sample TergutLab28metaG_FD_96883 | JGI IMG/M metagenome (GOLD analysis project Ga0136643, IMG submission 96883) | Labiotermes labralis P1 segment gut microbial communities from Petit-Saut dam, French Guiana - Lab288 P1 (version 3) (version 3) | ecosystem: Host-associated > Arthropoda: Insects >...
GTAGTAGTGGTAGTGGTAATAGTAGGAGCATTAGTAATGCAGTGGTATTGGTAGTAGTGGTAGTGGTAATAGTAGGAGCATTAGTAATGCAGTGGTATTGGTAGTAGTGGTAGTGGTAATAGTGTTGGTGTAGGTGGTGGTGGTGTCGTCTCCCAAAGTTCATAGTTTCTCCGTCAAAATTAAGGAATTTGCAAGCGGTGTTTTTTTTATTGTTTTGTTTTACCACCACAAAAATTGGAGGTACCTCTTTATTACTCACTAACCTTTTCTTAAGAAGTGTCTGCAAGTAATACTTCAGCATTCCTGCTCTCCCATACTCTAAAATGTTGCGTGCATCTGATGCATTTTATTCTTAATTTTATATTTTGTGTTACAATGTTAATAAAATTTCGTTTTGCTATCGCAACTCGCCAATTCACTCTCTAAACATAACATTTAAGGTGACGCAAAGTGTCCGAAGAAGTTTGCGATGATTGGTGCGGCCCTGCTTCGTCTATCGTTTACCCGCGTTCCTATAACCCAAAAATTCTTTGCACCTTACAAACAGTACAATTGTTACAGACGTTCATTTTACTAATTTTGAGAGGTAGTACCGGTGTAACATTTCCACATTCTGCATTTGGCGCGCTGGGTATTTTTAACCAAGTAAATACAAACAGGTAACCAGAAATTTGCTTTCCTTCCTTATTATATACAACAGCGCAATTGAATCCTTCAATTAACATACACATAGAAGTGAATTAATCCAACGTTACTTAATGATTAAAAACTATTCTACAATAACACGTAGTTATGAATAAGTAGTAGTTTAACAGTACGCCTATCCCACAAACTGCATTATAATCATGCAGTGTTTAGAGGTCCAAATTACGATAATTTTAAACCAGCGATTTGAATTTTCATTACCTGGCGTGGCTGATCTTCCCCTTTCCCTCTTGATACACGCCTTGTATAGTTTCAGGAACTTGGTACTGTATAGGCTTCCGGTGGGTCAAAATGGAGTCATTCACGGCGGAGCTGATCAGTCAATTTGGCTTCATAGGTCAATCCGTCAAGCGGAGGCCGAGCCCGGTTGCACCTATCCAGGCAACTTCCTGTGCACACACGTACCCCATCACGTGTGAAGTTGTGTCCTTTGCGTGTTTTGTAGGTACAAAACAGGCCACAGCGTAGCTCAGGTGGCTGTTTGTCGGCTTCTCACCACGGAGGTCCGGATGCAGCTTTGCATGTGGTTTTTGTTACAGAAACATTGTCACGTGACATGTTTGCTCCGAGAACATAGGTTTTTTTTCCCATGCCTGCCAGGTATCAAATTGTCAGTGTTACATACAAATTCGTCCTGGGTATGGATAATATTCCCGTTAGAGGCAACAGTTTCACAAAGACGAATCCTCACTCAACGACGAGATTACAAAAAACGGTTTTGGAAAAAGTGGAATAAATTCGGTAATTTGACGATGCTGAACAGACAAGCTGAGCACAGTGGTCTGATCAACATAATATTCACGAATGAGCGTGTGGTCATGGTTAAAATATTTGCTAGCAGTGGCGGCTCGTAGGACTATTTCATGGCAAGGCTTGTGATAGGATTACTATGTGACTATTATGGCCTTTTAGAAAGTTTCTTTCAGCACAGACAGTCCTTTTATGTTGAACGAGTATAATAGGATTATATTTCCTCCCTTAATTTTTTTCATTCATGATACCAAAAAGTGTACGTTTTATGTGTAAATTAAATCGTAGGCGAATATCGCTCCAACATGTTTCGGCTTCACTTACGCGATCCTCAGCCAGCTCTACACCAAGCTTTAAAACTAACTAAAATATAACAGATTACAAAATTAATTCATATTATATTGCAGTATTCTCACAGCTAATGTAACAATTGTGGGTTTCACGAACTGAGATTGAAATAGAACTTTAAACTTATAATACAACAATAAAGGATATTAGCCGACAGAATAGTGTAATACAAAATGAGTTGCTTTTTCAATCTGTTATATTTTAGTAACACTTAAATCTTGGTGTAAACTTCCTGAGGATGACATAAGTGACAACACCGAAGCATTTAGGAGTCTTTTGGCTGTATTTGTATATATCAAATGTGCTTTGAGATGTATGAACAGTGTAATTCAATCAAAATGCACGGAGTAAAAATAACGACTAAATTTCTCAAACAAATTTATATTCTGCTCGATGACAACAAATAAATAACAAATTCATGTGTTGTACGAATTCAGTTAGTAATTTCGGCCTTCTCGACGAGTGTTAATTGCGAAAAATTGGTGCCCTGTGAATACTTCGCACTGATTCTTGTGCACGTCTTCTTAGAACAGCAACTAGTAATATTAAAACATTCACAAACATGGCTTTAAGAACAGCCAAGTAAAACTTGTTATCAAATTGCCAATGTTTGAAATGTTAGGGAAGGTAAACACATACAAGAATTTCTTCTTTAAAACCCTCCCTGTGCTTCAGTGCTTACAGCCCGGCCCTCGACTTGACTGCCGATGTCTTCTCTGCAGTCAGCCTACATTCGCTGACTCAACACAACGTCTGGGCAGGGCATATAGCCCGCTCGCTTTCGGCAGCGCTTAGAGTCCGTTGCGATTATTCGAATTCAAAATTATTTAATTCATATGCTTTTAAAGAATGTACATATCTCCTAACAAAATGTTTTACTAAAATACTTAGTTTAATTTTTCTCAAAATTCCTGGGTGTGCTACAGCCCGTAAGGACGAGCTGAACCTGTTTGCTACTGAGGCATGTGAGGACTTGGGTGGATTGACGAGACGGGGTAACCCATCGAAGGCCGTGCAGAAGGCTGTACCGATGAAGCCAGGGATTGCGATACTTGTAATTGCTGTTAATCTGTCACACAAGAGACGGAGGCAAAGTACCCACAGGCAGCCCACCTCGCGCGGCCAGTTACGGGAAAGATATCACGGATGAAGCCTCTGAACCCCAAAAAACATGAACCAGAATGTGTTAAAAACACTATGTGGAGTGTGTAAGCCTGTAATCATCTGGATGTGAAAACCGAGATACACGCGTGTGAGCGAGGAATGTATGAGTGCTTTGTAACTGATCGTTGTACGATCTGAATGTATCGGACGAAATCCTGCAACCATGTTTTCCTAGAACCGCATAGAAAGCAATTTGTTGTTTACATTTATTCCACTGTGTATTTTATGAAAAATTTAAAAACGGTCACGCACAACTCTTTTTGCGTTTAGTGGACATGGTGGAATGTTTAATATCACGGTCTTACTCAGGCTGAAGGATTGATCTTGTCGCTAAGTGACTGAACAGAAAATGTATTATTCTTCGCATTAACCTTTCACAGCCTAGCGGTTGTTTCACGTTCTACCAACTTTGATATTCAAAAATTCTACACGGTACTCGCATTGCATTGAGTGCTTTGTATGGACCTTCACCTTGTACAACATTAACAGATTTTATGTGTTTAACCGAGGTGGATGGTGTTTACTGCGCGGTACGCGCTGAGTCTTTATATGAAACAGACACATTTCGTCTTCCAAGGGTTGATACACGTACTCGTCACTTTCCCAACCTCTTCAGTTCACTTGACTTAACTTAATTAATATCCATTCACATAGGGTAGGCCTAACCTAATTACTCCCATACGATGTCCCGAAATTCTCTATCCCTTTTGTATGCATAGGTGGACATACATTTCTTTCACTTTAACGGGGATACTTAGATGGAAATACAGAGAAGTGAATACAGTTCCTTATATTCGAGGACTTAAATAAAAAGAGAACATAATGTGTAGGGTAGCCGACAAATTGAGGCAGGAGTCAGAGGTTTACGACTACTTAAGTTCATTTTTGCAGGACTTCCATCCTCGATTATATTCACGTACAAACTACGAAATGTCAGCAAGTTGGGACATGGCGCACCGTGCGTATAAACGAAAGGTTGGACGGGCAAGGAGAAACAAAGTTTTCTGTTTAATTTTTAACACTTCCGACACATAAAATGTCAAGGTATATAAACGGCTAACACTAGGTATAGCATAAAAATCGGCCGAATTTGGAGACAAGACACAACTGCAAAGCAAATGCACACATACACATGATTACGTGCCGCCCGAGTGCGTTAAGGTCGATATAAGGCATTAACTTAGATGCTATTCTCCCACAGCTCTGATAGCGTATTCAATAAAGTGATTCGCTACAGGTTGGAACGTTCGGGGATCGAATCCCGGTGGAGGGGTAGTTTTCCATGCCCATCCGGATCAGATCCGATGCTCACCGGACCTCCTGTGTAATGGGTACAAGTTCTTTCCAGAGTTAAAGCGGCCGGGGTGTGTTTATGACCACCCACCCACTTCTACTGTCGAGATTGCCTCTCTCTGTGCCCGCATGGGCACGTCATGGGGTGACATTACATTCTCCTATCAAAGACGGGTTAAATTGGACACTGGCACAGCTGGATTAAAGTTTGCGCACATGTGAAGCTAAAAATATATGATTTTGTGCAAGTCAAAATTTACGAGTAATTAGCTGTTAAATATTAAGGAATTCAATAAAAATTTTAAACCAAATCAAGACACTGTTTTGTGGAAACTCTGTATATCAAAAATAGTACAGAATGCCTTGAGTAATGAATAAATGGAAAACAAATCGCAGTAGACAAAGCTTAATAGAGATGTATACATGAAAAACAATGCAATTTGAAGTGCACATTATATAATTTTAGGTACGAAGAAAAGATAACACAGATAAGGACCATAAATGGGAATACTATTACGTATGATATATTTGTTGTTGTAATTACAGACTAATAAAAATTCATTGCACGCTCACATTAGCTGGTAAATTCTACTTCAGAAGACTCTATTCGCTTAGTGAGTTTCTCCAAAACTCTCGGGGCCAATATGAGAATAAATCATCATAGCGTCTCTTTCGTAATTTTAGTAATTCTCTAACAGTGGCCACCCGAACAATTCACCACAGTATTTATGGGCCTGTAAGGAAAATAGACTACACTTTAAATACACGAAACACATAATTAAAATTAGTCCCATAATTTACGTCTTGACAACAAATTTACTGCAGTATATCTCAGAGAACGATCGGTCCAATAAGGTTTATAGTCATGGAATAAACTCCGACGACCTCTACTAAACACGTCACAAAGCAGAATACTGTGTTGCCAATATCCTTATAAGAACGCAATTGAAGCAGTTAGTGCTATAGTGGACTATATGTGCCTGTAAATGAAAGCTCATTTGTTACTCACTAAAAATAATTTACAATACAGAACCTTCCACATACTCAAAATTTTTTTTGACGCTATCACGACAGACATGCTTCCAGCGATGGCAGAGCCTTTGGCCTTAAATCCCGAGAGGACCATCTACCCAGTCCTGACGTAAGTTTTGTTTATTGATGTATTCAGAATACATTCACATACGCTTTACTTTCGATTACTCTTCTATTGCACTAATTATATATGTTGACAAGACTGAGAACAGGATGCTGAATAGAAAATCTGTACTAACAAGGCCGTGCAGTAAGTACACAATGAGAAACTTCGAATGTCATCTTCCTGTGGTGCAAAAATCCAACTCGGGCCTAGGCCACCTCACTGATGAGGTTCCTAGATCACACACAATTAGACACACGCACACAGATCTGTTAGGACTCCACTGAACGAGATGTCAGCTGGTCGCAGAGGGAGCTACCTACACAACACACAACAAACGCAACAGACAGATACTCACGCCCTCAGGGGAATTCGACCCCACCATTCCAAAAATTAAGTTGCCTTAAACCTGGGTTGTATACCTTAAGGCCATCGGTAGCGTCCTTCAAACATCACACTTTCATCAAATGTAACAATCATGACAGCATCAAGCAAAATAAGATGAGCGAGACATGTAGCTTGAATTTAACAGGTGATGAAAATGACAGTAAGAAAACCTGAAACGTTTAAGCATTTTGTAGATCTGGGTATAGATGGGATCAGACGGATCTTAAAAGTTTTATAATGTGGCAGATAGAATTAGTCTAGTCCGGGACAGTTTTTTTTTCAGGCGTGCTGTTGTGATCTTTGGTTCCATACAAGTTGCAGAATTTCACTAGTTAACCGCGTATCAACCTATAGATAAGGATTTCGTTTAACTTATTGGAGTTATAAATATTTCGGAAATAATTCCTTGTCTTCTCTACGTGCTTCATTCCACTGTTGCACTAGTAACCTGAATTCTAATCACTTAGTTCGCAAGATACGCACTCGGCTAATGATCATGTGCTCTGTAGCACAGTATTAGCCATATAACCTTAGCTTCTTGCTACATTGTTGACAAATATTTGTTAGGGTCGAGTGCGACTTACTGTCGTTAGGCTTCTTGTATAAAGATTCAGACCGCAATATCGAGAACTGTTATTAGTACTGTCATAATGCAAGGGGTTAATGTAAAAGATTGGAACTGAACTCCAGGAGAAGACTTGAAGTTATTTTAGTGTTACAGTTCCTGTCATTTGTCTTTGGCGCTGTATGGAGCTGAGTAATGTTTGTTTCTGAGTTAAGGAAGGAAATTTCATTCAATATTATCGGTACTCTCTCCGAGAATAAATACAACTCAGACGCGTTACTGTTTGAGCCTTCAGTGCCAGGAAGAAACAAGTTCCGCTTAAGCTACTGAGCTTTGCAGTTTAGCCTTGTAAAACGTAAAGGTATCGACACGTGTTACGTGATCTAAAATTACGAAACACTGTCAAACGACGTATTTGCAGTCCTTGTATGATTCTCACAATAACTGACAATTACTTCCCCGAATAATGTTCATAATTTGGTCTTACTAATGGGCATTGGAAAGAATGGCTTGCAACAATTACAGATGGAAAACTGCCAACAAATCATAAGATTGAAGGGAAAAAATAAGAAACTGACATTACCTGTGTTCTCTCTGAGGTACGAATTAAGCTGTTAATCGCAGTTGTATGAATGTTTGTCCTCAGAGGGTAAAATAAGATCACGTAAAAGTTCGCTTTTGAAGCAATAAATATTGGGAAATTATGTTTATTTTTCTATTTTTCCATATCGATGCCTAAGATGTTTCTTTTAGACTCGTGAGAAATTTCTCTCATGAAAACAAATACTCAAGTAACATGTGGATCTACACATTGCCAAAAATGCATGAATAAAGCGACTTTAATTTGACTTAGAAATGAGTCTTGATACAGCAGTACTAAATAAGTTTATAAAAGGGTTCATAAAATCTACCGGTAACAGTGAAATTCTATTCATGACAAAACTCTGAAGGTAAGACCTGTGTAAGTTGAAAAATATTAGCCCAGTAAAAAATTCTAAACTATTGGGAAAACTTTATACACTCCACGAAGACAGAATGCTTACGTCTATCCAAACAAGCAAAGACAACTAGAAAAGAAAATTGCTGAGACCAAGTAGGAAACTTTGCCATGGTTACAGATAGAAAATCTGGAGTCTATTCCGAGTAACTTTTAAAGATCTAAACCATATGATGCAGGAGAACAAAGACGTTCCAAATCTGTTTACAGAAACAATATACAAGCCACAATTTTATTGTACTCAGTATACGGCACACGGAACGCTAGGATATTCCTATTTTTTTCTGCCTTTGGTGTCAGTACTGAGGAGTCTTTCTGGTGTTGAACAAACGTTGTAATGCCACCATGTACACGACTGAAAGCAGCTTTAGTCATGCACTGCGTGTACACAGTGGCATAGCTAACATATTGTGTTAAATTATATTTTCAAAACGAATTAACTCTGCGTTAAACAGCAACAAAAGTCTACATAAAATTCGATTGTATTATTACGCAACGTACGTGTATGTGTGGTTTGCATTCACTCGATAGGAATCAAAATTAAGTTTACTCAAACAACCTCAGTGTAACGTACAGTATCAAATCCACCGGAAGTGGTGTATACATTAAATAAACACGTGGTTAGAGGTAGCGCAGATTGTACTTTCCCAGAATACGTTCCCTTCATGCACTTTGCGAACACATAACTGAGAAATTCAATGGATGTCAACAGTCACTGAAACCACGTGGCAGTTTGTACGGTACTTAACATTTCAAGCTTTTACAGCGGAAAATGAATACAGTAACCTACGCACGTAGCCCTTGCCAAAGTTTGGTCTAAAACCAGTCTTTTGGAAAACAGATCTTCCTCAGTCAACAAGGTGTATGCTGGGAGTAACACAAATACTTACTTATTTACTCCATGGAGCAGATTCCTTCTTGAGAAGCTAACAGGTTTTCAGCTAGTCAAGAAATTACCCTCATTTTATGGAACCCGAAGGTCCGTTGCCGCATTCACAAGTGCCCGCCAACTGCCCCTATCCTGAGCCAGCTCGATCCAGTCCACACCCCAAAATCCCACTTCCTGAAGATCATCTTCATATTATCCTCCCATCTGCGCCTGGGTCTTCCAAGTGGTCTCTCTCCTTCAGGTTTCCCACCAAAACCCTGTATACGCCTCTCTTCTCCCCCATACGCGCTACATGCCCATCCCATCTTATTATTCTCGATTTTATTAACCGAACAATATTGGGCGAGGAGTACAGATCATTAGGCTCTACATTAAGTAGTTTTCTCCACTCTCCTGTTACCTCGTCCTTCTTAGGCCCAAATATTCTCCTCAACACCCTAGAGAATAACACGAATATACATATAAAAGAATAGAGAAAATAAATTTAAAAAGAATATAATGTATTATGGGTTCCTTATGTGGAACTCTGATAAGAACATTTCATAGATAATTGTACTGCTATCCCACTACTTTTCTACATAGTCCCAGCCACAAATGAGAATTTTATCACACTGTGGGACGAGCTTCTCTGTTCCCTGTTCATGTCAATGTGTAGGCTGTGTTATCAGCCATTGTGTTATCACAGAAGCATCCACCTTGCGATGAAATTTAAATTTGCGGTTGCCAAGATTCTGCATCAGGAGCGATCATATGATGTAACATCATCACAATCACTGTACGTTCTTTCAGTCACGAAGTTACAGGCCGTGTGATCCCGTGTTCTGACCGACACTTGTACATATGTATGTCACCACCCTGCGATCTTTCCACACATCACCCCCGATAATGGAGACAGCAAATTTGAGGCAACTCGGTTTGACTTAAATTTGAAGCGGCTGATCGACGAACATTCAGTGTCTATCATGTAATTCGAAATTTTACTTTATTTGATATATTGTAGAAATATCACACCGGAATACATGCCTGTCAACAGACTTATGTACCTTATAGAGATCCAATTATTTCGTACTATTAGATAATTTTTATGAAATTTGATGAATTCCAACTTAGAATATTGCCAAGTGAAATCTGCCGTATAGACTGGAACCGTGACGAAATTTTTTGTGGTGTAGGACACAAATATTGACTTCAATTAGCACCCTCGGGAGATTAGGCTATACTTGCGTACGATGGACGGAAATTTTGAAGGTGAATAAAATATAAGCTCTATTACATCTTTCAGAAAAATACATTTACAGCTATAACAATTGTTTAAACTATTTGCTTCAAGAGCAGTATAAAATCATTGTTTTATTTATTATGAATATTTGTTGACTATTTTTTATTTTTTTTAACATTGACAACCATAATGGACTTAGGACTCCCTTATGAGGTTCCTCGATCACACTGACACATAACCCTCGGTATGACTCCTCTGGCTTAGAGATCAGACCGTAGCAGAAATCCCTACCTGGCAACACACAGCACTCCCCAGAGAAACACATCCATGCAATGGCGTTATTCGAACCCGTAATCCCAGCAAGCAAACGGACGTAGACCCACGCCTTGGACCCCATGGCCGTTGGGATCGATGACTAATTATTTATAGTAATGTAGAATTTAATAATTTTCATTGATAATGAAACAAAAAATCATCTGAAACTAGTTTGGTGTTTGTTTCTTACCTGTACAAAGTTATTATGTCTTCCTATAAACGAAAATAATTATGAAATAGAATATTTAACATTAGTTACTAAACAGAAAAATGAAATAAATTATATTTCTCTAACACTGTTCCGTCCACCGCGAAACAAATCCCACACATTCCACCAAGAAGCCTTTCATGAAAGTTGATCTACCTTCACACAGCCATACCGGCTCGTATTACCTTTTATGTCACTAGTTGGCTTGTCTGGAAACAGTCACATAGTAACATTACTTTCCATGATATTATATCAGCGAATTGACTCATTAGTAGACCGGTGGGTCCATGAGCCGTCATTAGGTTACCATGCATTACAATCAGATTAACACCAAATAAATAACAAGAAATTCTACGTGAGATTCGGCGCAACACTGTTCCACTATAACATTATTTACACCACTGACAGGGAATTAATTAATATATGCATGAAGGTAGACAAATCTCTGTGCAGCTCGCAAGACTGAGCATCTGACGAATAATTAGTCAGTTTCAATTTGGGGTATGACATTTCCGGTTTAGTAATTTGCGTTGCGATGCAATTTCCGTTCGCCTCACTGTTTTACGCTTCAGAATTAAAGTAAGTTAATGTTGTTTCATAATATGCGGCACAAACTGCAGTATCTATTTAATTCGATATGATTAACTGATGGAATACTAGCACCAAAAGACCCACCCAATATTTTTCGGGTGATAAAATCAAGAATAATGAGATGGGCGCGGCATGTAGCGCGTATGGGGGAGAGGAGAGGCATATATAGGGTTCTGGTGGGGAAACCTGAAGGAGAGATACCACTTAGGAGACCCAGGCGTAGATGGGAGGATAATTTTAAGATGGATCTTCAGGAAGTGGGATGTGGGGCTGTTGACTGGATCTAGCTGGCTCAGGATATGGACAGGTGGCGGGCACTAGTGACTGCGGTAATGAACCTCCGGTTTCTAAAAAATGCAGGTAATTTCTTGACTAGCTGAAAACCTGTTAGCTTCTCAAGAAGGACTCTGCTGCATGGAGTAAGTAATTAAGTAAGTAAGCACAGAAAAGACAACAGAAACACACACATTTCAAGGAAAAGAAATTTATGGGCTCCGCCGTTTGAAAATAAAATTGATCTGAATAGGGCACATCAAATTTCGCTCTGTAGCTTAAAAAAAGACAGGCAATAAAACACAATACTGAGTCATGCTGCAGTTGAAAAGCAAGAGGTATTACACATACTGAGTGTGTGTTTGTAGACTGCATGCGCTTTATTGTCATCTGTGGCCTTCCCGGCTGTACAATATTTTCTACATTATCTCATACACAGCACGATTTTCATCAAAAAAATTACTGAAAATTAAATATGTGTTTTGATTTTCTCTACAAGTTTTGTCTGAAACATTTCTCATTCTAAGAACAGCTGAGCGGGATATGATCAAATATTTATATTGTTCTTCATGTAAAGTACCCGTTAATCTAGGCAGATTTTAATGAAACTTGCATTTTCTCGACACATTTTCGAAAAACACCCAAATATTAAATATAATGAAAATCCGTCCAGTAGCAGCCGAAATGTTCTATGAGGACGGACGTACGGACGGGTAGACAGACGGACAGACAAGCACGATGAAGCCAACAGCCGCTTTTCGCAGTTTTGTGAAAGCACCTACAATAAGCGGATCTCCATTACAAAAACCAAACTCTTAACATTATTTGAGAAAAATAAACCAAGTCTCTTGAGGAAATCGTAAGAAACTCTCCCAGAAATACAAAGTTAAATATTTTATATCTATAGCAAGTGGCACACACAGTGTAAGCTCTGTGACTTACAGTATCAATATCAAATGAGAATGCAGCGTCTATGAGCTTCATTCAGTCGCATGCCGCGCACAGCTCAGTCTTATTAACATAATTACCACACTAATAATTATAAAGAACACAGAAAGACACACGGCTGTGCTACGGTTTGTTTTAGGTTTTGAGCCCCAGTGTAGTGCGCACATTTTGATGATTGTATTGACGTCTGTAGTATTTGCAGGTTTCGGGCTTCCTTTCCGGCGAGCGGAAGGCTTTGTCGCTTAAAGGGGATGTTGTATGTGCCGCACGTTGTTAAGGAATAACTCAAATGTCAAGATGTTCTTAGCGAAGAATATTGCAACATGACGAATTTCCAATGTACTGAAGCATGGACAATTTCACACACTAACCACAGAGAACTCATTCACTGCAAGCCTTTACGGCAGGCTATACGTCACTTTATGTAACTTTTTTTGAAATGGCAGTTCAGCATTTGAACCGTCGTAAGCTTGACCGCCGCCAAATTAATTCACTTTCTGTTTTCTCTGGATGGTATCTCATTATCCATTTGCAAGTACATATTGTAGCCGAACAATGTTGGTAAATTTGTTCATCAGGCAAAACGATTGCTAGCCCTCAGTCAGGGGCGGTTCGAAGCCATCCGTGTACATGATAATAGAAACGAAGAGTATTGCTCATATCTCGGGCCCTTGCCGTCCGTCCTAAATCTCATAATAGAGGTCTCTTCAATAAAGTTCACTGTGGGGCGGAAGGAAACGTTAAGTTTGGAATACCCTGTGAGCAGCCAACACAGAAATGATAGTCTAGTTGGGTATTTCCGACAAAGCATAAGCAAGGTGACAAAAGAAGTTTTCATTCTGAAAAATGGGAGTCAAAGGCCAGAAATCAGGAAAGAACATTCACTGAGATGGGACGTTCTGATAGGTCAAGGGAGCGGTCCGAGTTCGTACCATTCAGGTGTAAACCATAGTGAGTGGTTCTTACAAGAATCTGCATACAGTTCATCACCAACAGATGAGGACGGATGTCTGCTGAGTTGCGCTAGTGATCAGATCAGTAAGCAGTTATGGTGATTTATAAATGTACAGTCTAATTACTGAGCAGGTAACTGGACACTACAAACAGAAAGACAGTGGTAATAATAAAAAATTTCAAATGTAAACAAACAAAAACTTTATCAGATTCGATAAACCCCACCCGTAGTCCGAAGATGTCTCACCTACTATACTGAGCTACATAAGGGCACAAAACGTACACGGGGTGAGTGCATATAACGTGGATTCAAATGAGTCTGAGTTATTTGTCCGTTTGTGTGCGCATTTCGGTTATATCTTCATACGCACAAGCAAATGCGAGTGCACATCACACACTCCATACAGCAGATCAGTCTCTCCTGCACGGGCCGCGGTTCCGTATGCTAAATTGTGCCGAAATTCCCACCCACATCAGGCCAGACACAAGTCATTACCAACCTAACTGGTGCATTGTGAAGAGCCGTTTCAATGTTCGCGATCACTCACTCACCTAAAATAAGGAATAGGTTTTGGTATTATCCTAGTTCTTGTGTACGGTCCTCTCGAAGTTCAGTTCGCCATGCCATTTTTCTACTTACTCAAATATATTTATGTAAATTTTATTCAGAAGTTCATTTTATGCTCCAAAGTTAACATACCTTCCGAAAAACAAAGAACAGTTGGTTAATAATGTTTAGGAAACAGTCGCTGTTTATTTAGAGAATAATACGAGATGCACAAATGAGCTATGTTTGTACAAAAAAGTCGGAATTCGTAATGTGAAATAAAATGGCACGTACAGCCGTCAGTGCCCCGAATACATTGATAAGTCGAATGACTAAAATGAGCACCAGATATTAATGTAACGATAAGAATTTTGTACGTAGCAATGCTGGAATGATAATCAGCAGGTAAATAAAGGAACTCCGAGGAAACTCAGTTTCAATGCCAATTCCTCTTTACGAATTTCATATTTGTGGTCCAGAACTAAAACCGAGACTTTGCAGCGAGAAGCCAATCTTACCACTCTGAGCTGCTCCACTGAATAATGTAAAAGAATTACGTAAATGAAGATAAAAATTGTATTTTTATTTTAGCCGCATTCGTGCCTTGCAATGTGATACATTAGATAATTGAATAAGGAGAGACCAGCTTGATGTCACTTGCTTTATTATTTCATTATTTACTGCTCAACATGTTTCGGATGTTAATACATCCATCCTCAGGAACTTGCGACTTATTTGTTGACTTATTTCATGGGTTGTATTGTTCTGGTTCGAAGTGTGTTGGTGTTAGGTTGTGGTTTGGCTGGGGTGGTGTGGTATCCGGATGCAGGCTGAAAGCCTGCACGGTCCAATAAACATAAGATTCACATTAGATAACATTTGTAATAGCATAGAATTCATACACGTCATGTTACTGGACACTGTAAATATGGCTATCTTGATGGGGTGAGCAGCGTGTCGGAAGAGGCACAGGAATAATTACAGACTACTACGTTAGTGTTAGAAAATAAAATCGAGTCCAGAGAAAACAAAGACAGACCGTAAGTTACCAGCCACTTGTAACCTGTAATTGATAACTGTCATTCTTTGTATAACACAGAGTAAAATCATCAAACCCCACACGATCCAAAGAGATGGCAAAAAGAAAATTCTTTGGCCTTGCCGACAATCCATCGCCGATCTTTGAGCCCATAGCTTACGATATTGACGGAGATGTAACAATATAAACAGCCAACTAGATGCAACAATAATAATTTTATTAATAATTTCAATCAGCTCAACATGTTTCGGGTGATAATTTCGCCCATCCTCAGGAACGCTGGAATGTGTTTACAGCTTGTGGTATAAAGCACCGGCGATGCTGCCTGCTGGTGGCCAGGATGAGGTGGAACTGGAACAGTCACCAGCAGGCAGCATCGTCGGTGCTTTATACCACAAGCTGTATACATAGTCTAGCGCTCCTGAGGATTGGCGAAATTATCGCCCGAAACATGTTGAGCTGATTGAAATTATTAATAAAATTATTGTTGTTGCATTTAGTTGGCTGTTTATATTATTGTATCAATGATGCACGATCACACAAACGTCAAATCGACGGAGATGTCTCGGTTCTTCTACTGATTTCATTAATCGAAGCTCAATAAGCCACTCTTTATTGACAGCAATGAGACCATTAGTAGCATAAGAGGTAACTTGGAGACAGCGTTCCTGAGCACGATTTTTATTATTGTTGTGTCGTTCAACTACGCTGCCGATTGCAAAGATTGTATACAACGTCGATGATCGACGAAGGAATGAGTACGGAGCAGTGGTGTTATGATTGCGAGAGGAAAGCCGAAGTACTTTGTCTTCCACAAATCCCACACGGATTGGCTTGGAATCGAAACCGGACCTTATCGGTGACAGGACGTCAGCTAACCGACCCAGCACGGCACGGACGCAATATTTGATCGTAATCGGCAAATATGGCCACATTATCCACAGAGCAGCGTGTATGCTTGTCATCTTCAACGTTCGCTACGGGTGTCTTTTTCACCAATACATACGTCTACTTGCCTACAACGCAAACACTCAATAAGCTACAGCATAAGGGAAAGAAGAGGGGAAACGCGACGTGCCTTGTTCCTAAACTACAGACAACCGAGTGCAGGTTGATTGGACAAGCCGGTGTTGTTAGAGCGGATTTATGCTGTATTTGGTTTGTGATGTAAGAGGCGATGTGCAGACGCCTCCGGCGAGGTGACTTACAGTTTATAAAGTGAACGAAGCGAGCCTGTGAGAGGTTTGTCATGTAGCCTCATTATGCCTTGGCCAGACCCCTGGCAACATGGCACTCTTTCACACTGCACTCTCGTGCAGCAAAGCCAGGTGAAGCACATGCCCTGCTTTCATGCTGTAGAATGAAAGCAATTCATAATTAAACCCCATTACATTAAAGCCCAACACTCTAAAGATAATCTCACTTTCAGTTCCTTATGATTTGTAATTTTTTAAGATTTGAGTGAGTACACAGTCTTGAAGATGGGCTTCCTTCTGTAATGGCAGGTTCGTGAAATATTTATCTTATCACACTTCAAGGAAGAGGACGAAGAGGGAGAAAGTCATGTTTTAATTCATTACGATAGACGTCTTGACATTTTCAACTGCTGTTCTTTTAACTACTAACTTTTCTTTTTTTAGGAGACGTGAGAGAGTGATTGTGCGCCTTATTTAATAAAAAATTTAGATCTTATGGAAAAATGAATCAATTGAAGGTACTGAAACAGAATATTGGCTGAACATCTGATCACAAGCAATGGCGATATCAGAAAACTTACAGGACGAATAGGCTTATAAATGATTTACAGTTAAACAAATGTAAAAGTAAAGGTAAAGTGATCCCGTTACAGGTCCGGTGTGGCCCAAAGGGTGGGTAGAGGTATAGCTCAACTCTTCCATTACCACGGCACTATAAGGGGGTGAGTGGTCAGCAGCACGCTCCGGCCGCACTTTAACCCCGGGAAAGACCCGGTACCCATTGTACAGGAGGGGGTGACCCCCAGGGACGGTATGAACGGGCGGAAAATCTCGTCCCCACCGGGACAAGGTCCCGGACCTCCAGCCCGTAGTCAGTCGCTATACCGACTGAGTTACCGGGCCCACGTTTAACAAATGGAACCAGTTCAAATCACGGGATGTTCGAGTATGTTGTTCAGAGCTGGATATTTCGAAGGTTGAAGTAACGATTCTTTACAAAAATGATAACACGGACGTTGCTTCTTTCCTATTACTATTTTTGTGACTACTCCTTACTTTTAGGACTTCGTATTTACCTTGGATGTTGATTATAGTACTTGTAGTGTTTACAGTGAACTTTTAATATTTTATTTTTATTGGTCGCGTAGGTCAGTGATAAGTAATCAATGTACCTGCCATTAGGACAATAAAATAAAATGACAACAGGACCTGAAGGTTATAACAGCATAACGCATTTACGTTACTTGTGTCGTGAATTATACGGTAACCCGTATTCTACATTGCGGTTCACCGCAAAATCCGCTGCACCACCGCAGTTTCTCTCGGATGGTGAATTATGAAAAAACTTCTGCTTAGGCCATCCAACCAATATCAACACATTATTATCGCAATTACTCATATTTACGTATTTTGTAAGCTTGTTCGCAAAACTGCGAAAAGCGACTATTAGCTTGGTCATAGATGGCTCTCTGTCCGGATGGAAAAACGTGGTCACCACTGGACAGAGTTTCATGAAATTTGGTAGTTGAGTATGTTTCGTAACTCTTCGAGAAAATTCACATTTCCTTAAAATCTGACAAGGATAACAAGTATTTTACATGAAGGCCAATATACACTTTTGATCATATCTCGCCATCATTTCTTCTTAGAATGAAAATTTTATCAGACTTTAGTTGTATAGGCCATAAAAATCGCATTTTATTTTGAATAACTTTAAAAAAACGACCGGTTTATGAGGTAATGTGAAAAAATATTGTGGATCCGGCAAGGCCACAGATGACAATATGGCGCATGCGCGTTGCATTCTGGATACCTAAGGCTACAAATACAAATACACACTAAGAATATGTAATATTTATTGCTCTTTCACCGCAACAATGGTTGCACGAACGCGCCTCAATGTTACGTTACACGTACATTGTGTCTTGTTACAACATTGACTCAAATGATTGTAATAAAAGTCTTGCAATGGTTCTGAAGTATTTAATAAATTTATACTTTCGCATTATACTTTTAATGTATCTAACCTTTGTACTATACATCCCTGTTGATGACCACTTTTTTGGCCAAAATTTAGTACAGTTCATCTTATGCACAACATAAATTTAGCACAGCATGCGTGCTTGCATTGTTTGGGGCCGTTATTGTGTGTGTATAGTATATAGTGTGTGTATATATATATATATATATATATATATGCACATGTATATGTATATGTATCAGATGTATGAGATCAGAATGCAGGACAAAATCACAGTGTGAGGATTGATAATAGTACCTTCGAGAGGGTGGAAGAGTTTAAATATTTGGGAACAACTTTAACAATCCAAAATTCTATTCGGGAAGATATAA
>Ga0136643_10005513_pt1 | contig 17861 bp, 8 predicted proteins | sample TergutLab28metaG_FD_96883 | JGI IMG/M metagenome (GOLD analysis project Ga0136643, IMG submission 96883) | Labiotermes labralis P1 segment gut microbial communities from Petit-Saut dam, French Guiana - Lab288 P1 (version 3) (version 3) | ecosystem: Host-associated > Arthropoda: Insects >...
CATACCAATCCTGTAAAGCACTACCACCATACTTTCGGATGAAAACCTGATGATGGCCACATTAGGCCAAAACATGTAGTTTACTTCATCCTTTATTAAACATCTTTTTTAGATATTGTTGTGATATTGACTGATACCCACACCTATTGTAGTGTATATACGTTACCTAACAAGTGTATTTTGTTGGAAGCTAATAAATTGTGAACAAATAAATGGAAGATGCAAAATATTAAGACAGTAATATGTCAGAAGCGTGAAGTTTGAACAGGATGGTGAACGTAACCCAGCAGTAGACAATGCATATCATGCTAATGCACAAAACGCTTCTGAGACTCCAATGCTTATTTGGTTCGGTTTTTATGTTTGAGAAGTTATGTAACTGAATGCACTTTCTGCCATGGTTCATGCAACACTTGTAGCACTGATAATGTTCAGTACCGGCATTGCCTCCATTACGTAAGCCCTGACTTACGTGAACTTGATTTTATCAGTGTAAAAATATTCAAGGTGTGTAGCTATTATACTTGGAAAATAAACTTCCATTATCAGGGATATTTTTTTAAAGAGTGAGGCACATCCTTAGAGAAAAATAATGTGGCACAAACTAAGGTTTTATTCCCATGCTCAGGGTTTTTTAAATTTACTTACAGTTAGCCCTCACTTTTTGTGGGAGTCAGATCCTACAGCTCCCTGTGAAAAACAAAAATCTGTGAATAATTGTCTGCCCCACCCCCCCATCCCAAAAACAATGTTTTTGTATCTTTTAGAGTTTCTCTTTGTAGTACTGTATTTGGATGTTTCTTTTTTATGGCTTACATCCCTTTTAGTCATTTAACAACAAAATAATTAAAGTGAAAAATGGAAAGCTTTTTAACTGATTTGCTATGCACTTTTAATGTTATTTTGTGACTTGGGGAGGGGGTTGCAAGTCATGCCGGTATTGCATGATCAGCTACACTACTTTTACACGAAGCTTTCGGAACCAGGAATGTTCCCAGAAACGGGTATTTTTTAATATTTTTATTCCTGAGGCAATCCTGTGAATTTTTGGATCTGCCAAGCATAGACATGCTTTGCTTAGCATCTTGGATAGGATAGGATTATCATTGTGCATGCGTGCACACACACACACACACACACACATGCACATGCACACTATACAAATAAATAAAATTGTATGTGTGTGTTTGTGTGGTGGGTAGTGGATCGAATTCCATCATACATAAAAGTTGAAGGTGAGGGCGTGCAAAATGGAACAGACTGTAAACATACATTTCGTATTTTCACCATGATATATCCCAATGTTGTTTTGAATTTGTGTTCTTACATTGAGAGTCTACAGAGGATTTGATATTCTGCCAACTTAAGCCTTCTGGACTTCACTGTGGGATTCCCTGTATTTCATAACGTGTCAAGGTCTGCTGCTTAATGCATCCTGTGTTTTAAGGATGTTCAATAAGTAATGGTCCATTACATGTAAACGTTATATGAGAAGTCATTTCAGTGTTCATCATAACATATTTATTCCACTGAATTTCATAATTTGTGATAGAATTATTGTGAGAGCAGTAGTCAAAGACTGAGGAAAGTTAGGTTATAACATGCTTCCATTAAAGTTGTACAAGAACGTGATGTCTGGCTTGTCTTTGGAGTATGGAGTTCGGACTTTTAAGAAGCTTTGTTGTCATTCAGTTGAAGAATAAAAGACCAACTTTATGTCACTTGCTAGTTTATTTCACTTCTTATGTGCTCAACATGTTTCGGACATTAATATATCCATCATCAGGAGCTTGCGACTGTGCTGCTGAATTACTACATTGGTTGTTTTGTTCTTGGTTCAATGTGTGTTCGAGTGGTATCCGTGTCAGCAGCACAGTCGCAAGCTCCTGATGATGGATATATTAATGTCCGAAACATGTTGAGCACATAAGAAGTGAAATAAACTAGCAAGTGACATAAAGTTGGTCTTTTATTCTTCAACTATCACAATTATGCATGGTCCAGTAAACATAAGTCGTTATTGTGTGTTCACTGGAATAAAACCATAGTTTTTATTGGACCTTTAGCATGACAGTACTGAATGATAACAGGGATCGAGTCTGAGAATGAAGTAAGTAGTTTGGGTGTGATATGGACATGTTGGTTGATTTATTCTTCCCGGCACTGTTCAATCCAGGACCTTCAAAGTGGAGCCCATGTTTGCAGCTGTTGTGCAGTATCATTTGGTACGACTGGAAGAGGGGTTACATGTCTACAGATTGTTACAATGTGCGCTATATAAAGATTTTGAAAAGTTTGTATGTATCAATATCAATAACAATTTTTAGACAGATAACTTGATAAAGATGCACAGCATAAACAGTGTGAAATTTGGAAGAGGGTTGTATTTCCCAGTTTCTTCTGTTTATTTGGGTGCATTGTCACCTGCATGCAGAAATAAGCACACACTGAAGAAAGTGTAAATATCTCTTTCAAATAATTCTTATTCTGTCTCAAAATTTAAGTGGGAACTCGTTATTGGTGTGTGATTGGGTTGATACAAATTGCAAGGTTGTATTTGGTGCACACTAAGTTTAAATTGTGATAAAATAGATATGTAATATACTTTATTTCAAGTATGAAATATTACAGTTACTTTGCAGATCAAATCATTTATCAAACAATTTGTCAGCAGTGACCAGATTTATACATGAACTTGATATCCACTGTTGTTAACATGATTGTCAGACCAGCAATGCGAGATGCTTGTTTGGATGATTTCATTGTTTGTTAACTTTTTATATTTCAGGGATAAAATCAATGAAAATAATAATAACAATTTACAACTGGATGACAGAACATGTTCTGTGACATATTGGTACGTTGTGTGCTTTGTTCCTACTGTAGTGGGGTGCAGTGGCCATCCTACCACCGCCACCATTACCTAAAACGGGTATCCGCTGCCACCACTTCGGACAACGCCATGACATATTTCTATTATATATTATATTCTACAACGCTACATCAAAGTACATTAACCCGGATACTTGTATAGCACAATGGAAAAAATTAGTACACCAATTAACACTTCATAAACTTCTACCAAAGAATGACCACGAGGAAAGCCTGATCACTTCTGTTGTCGCATATTTCTTTTCCTTTTATTAACCAACCAATCAATTTGGAATACAAATTTATAAAGCACCCAAATGAAACCAAATATAACCCAAATCATTTTACACACTTAAATTTGGCACCAAACAACTTAATCACGCTTGCCTGGCAAGATAATTAGCGGTAGAGCCCACATCTTGTAAATTTTACTCTTTCTCCACTCCCCATATGTCTGCTGCTACCAAAGGTTCAACAAAGACTCTGTACCATCGCTTTACAAAACCACACCACACTTCTAAGCCAAAGTCAACATTTCGTATATTCACCTAGCAACAGTTTGCTGCAGTTTCAACTGGTTTAATGTTGCTATGTGAATGATAGGTGATCTGGCCTTCGTGTTTGTTCGACTGGCAAATGTACCCAGCCATTCCCTACAATAATAACAGCATATATAAAATGTACAAAATGCAATGAAATACAATAAAATAAAATTTTCTATACGGGGCACTACATTACATACATCTGATGATGGTATTGAAAGTACTTCTCAGTTGTTGCAGGTTCCTGTAAATTACAGTTTTTTAATCAAGAGATTTTGTGGTAAAAATAGGAGGTTTCCAGTTCAGTGGCATTTCAGTTGGTTAACCATTCAGCATTCAGATGTTTTCACTTATGACATTTTGTTAAATATGCCATGGTGAACAAATGAAGTGTCAAAAACATTTGATTATCAACACTTGTGTGCCACTGCTAGTAGATGGCACAATTTCTCAGACTCTATTCCCTTAGATCACATTTGAAGTGACACTTAAGCTTTTTGCCGAATGAAACGTATGTCTTATCAGATTGACGATTCTTGAGTGAGCGACTCATTGGAATATCTACACCAGTCATGTATTTTTTTCTTGAAGTTAGTGTATATCAGTTTGGTGTTGGACGTTTCAAAAGCAAGTGCTATTTCGCGTTTCGTTTGTTCTTCAAGTGCCTGGTTATTTGCCTGTCCAGTAAAAAACCAAAAGCTTGACAGAAACTCTTTATAATGTGACAGATCTCCCAGGTCTTGTAGCTCCCTTAGCATTTTTTGTGCTTCAAATACGTCTATCAAAGTTGTTGTCTTGATGTTCCACACCTTATGGATGATAGCAAGTAGCTTGTGCTTAGATGTGACTTTTGAGTCGTACCTCACTTCAGCCAACAGCTGTTTGCATGATTCCAAATTTCCAAACATTTCATGAACTTCTGGGAATTTGTCCTCAGAGAAATTGAAATACCTTCCTCCAGAGCAAATCACTTTCTGCCAAACAGTATTGTCAACTTCATTTCCCTTTTCTTGAGACACTTCTCCGTTCGTGTACACTATAAAGATGCTGTCCTCAAATCTGCCATAGTGTTGTAAGTTTATATTTTGTTTCCATTGCTTCTTGATTTCACCAAATGCCTTGTAGTACCTCAGTAGACTGAAGTCTCCTTTCAGTTGAAGAATCTGTGACATTTCAATGTTCTTATTAAACCATAAACAGTCTTTCAATTGAAGGAACAGTGTGTGCCCTCCCAGTTTCAAAGCAATGTCATTAAACATACAAGGGGTGCCCATTTTCGTGTGTGTTGCCATTTCAAACATCTGCTTCATGTTGATGGCTCGAGTAAACAGAAATCCGGCCACATTAACTTTGAACGCCGTCACATTGATGTTTGCCAATCGAGTGGTTTTCATGTTTGTTGCTTCTGTGGGCTGTTGGCTAGCCTAGAATGCAAAAGAGATCATAAATATGTCTATATAAGAATTATCTTCTGCACACAAGTTGTAGGTAGACTAATATTTAAACCCAAATTCTAAGAATTGGCATTTTAAATCCATTGCTTTACAACTCTTTAACCAAACAAGTCAGCTGAAGCAGTAATGCATATTACTGAAGTGTGACATGCATGTGCGCTTCCAGGTTTGGGCAAGGACTTCACAGTTCTTGTGGTTTTCCTTCAGTTTGTGCAGAATTGCAACAATACCTTAACATTAGGCCATGACTGCCTGCATCCACATTCTTACCAGTTCATTAGTCAAATTCATTTATTAAAGCATAAACAAATATATAAATGTAATGGAATATATGTTATTTGTCATATGCACTTTCATCAGGCATTGTTCAGTGCCCTTCCACGTGTTGTTCTTTTGTAATTCAAAACCGGTAAATCTCAGTATTTTCCCTTAGAAACATTGCTGCTGTGTTAGTGTGAGCCTGTAGGGCAAAACATGTTACACAGCTGGTTTGGAGTGACATCTTTACCGTGATTTGTCTGGTTTTGCAGTAAATGAATTTCAAGATGGGAAATTCTAAACTGGTAAAAAAGTGATTAGGACAGATTTTATTTCTATTCAAAACTTCTTTCGAAAAGAATGAAGAGCATGTTCAATTTTGTGGTTTCAGCTTGTAATCTTTTGTCCATGTGAAGATGTAAAGATGTAAAGGTTTGGATACACAAAGGTAATTTTGTACTGTGTCATATGTTGGTGCCAACATTAGTCTGTGACTTTTTTAAAAATATTATTATTGTAGTTCATTTCCATGCATTAATTGACAATTGTAACCAAAACCATAACCATTCATTTATTTTCCATTTATCCATTTAATGGTACAACCTAAGGATGTGGAAATAGTTATAATGTGACGACATAATGCCTCTGTTAAATTACATCTGTCAAATGACAGAATACAGTTATAATATAATATAATATAATATAATGATTACATAATAAAATATTAATTATAACATAAAACTTTAAAATCTGAAATATATATTTTAGGTTAGATTTAAAATATTCCTCAGGAGAAGAAAATGAGTTAGAAAGAAGGAACCTCTTTAAGGTAGATTTAAAAGCTTGTATTTCATTCACTGCGCACTTTATGTGAGTAAGAAGATGATTATTAATTTTAATTCCTGCATAATGAGCTCCTTTTTGGTATTCTGTTAAATTAGTAATGGGTAGATGAAAGTTATTAACAGATCTAGTGTCATGGTTATGGACTCCTAAGTTCTTTACAAATAAATGTTTATCTTAGTAATTAACCAACTCGATGCACAAAATTTTTGTTTTACAATAAGTTTATTTCATACCTCTACATCTTTCAAACACATGTGCTCATCATCAGGAGGTCAAAATTTCATTACAACAGCCCCTGGTATCATCACACCTATAGGTGGCCATCTCGTGTGCAGGTTGAGAGAGGACTCTCTCAACCTGCACACGAGACGGCCATCTATAGGTGTGATGATACCAGTGGCTGTTGTAATGCAATTTTGACCTCCTGATGATGAGCACATGTGTTTGAAAGATGTAGAGGCATGAAATAAACTTATTGTAAAACAAAAATTTTGTGCATCAAGTTGGTTAATTACTGAGATAAATATACTGAGATGCACGGTCAGCGAAACGTCAAAAACTAAATGTTTGTTGTGCACCACATACAGTAAAAGCAAAAATATGTACTGAGAACAGAAAAGTAAAATTTCCATTGTTTTAAACAGTTTTCTAATGAATCCATTTTCTTTGAATTAGTTATAATTCTTATTTTATTATTATTTTTTTTTTTGCATTCTGATTATTTTAATACTATTAGGGTTGTTACACCACAATATGATGTCATAGGTTATGATAGAATGTACATAAGACAAATATAGCATTCTTGGAACTTTCCTTGACAACATTACTTTTACAGCTGTTGTGTAACATACAGAATTCAATCTGGAAATGAATTGGTCAATATGATTATCCCAAGTTAGAGTGTCATCAGTCACTAAACCCAGAAACTTTTCATGTGGAGCATTAGCAATAGTTGTATTCAAGTAGTTAATGTCTGATGTAGTGTCACTGCAGTTTATAGTTTGAAATTGTGAATAATATGTTTTATTAAAGTTGAGTGATAAGAAATTGGCTTTAACCATGAGATTGTATCAGAGAGTGTTTAATGTTGTTTGAAGTCCCCCTTCACTAGAATTAGTTACCTGCAAAGAGCACAACTGTAGCATCATTATCTGTTATTTAGGGTAAATCATTAAAATAAATAACAAAAAGTTATGAACCATAAGGAGCCACATTTGTAACTTTTCCATCTAGAAGAAACACTAACATATGCATTAATTTTATCAGTGAGTACTTTTTGGTATCCTTGAGATAAGATTGTATCAAAGTTAGAAATTTCCAACTAAATCCATAAAACTGTAGTTTATCTACTACAATTCCATGGTTAACACAATCAGAGGCCTTCTTGAGGTCACAGAATATTCTTCCTACTGAAAATCTGTTATACATAAATTTTAATATTTCGTTAATTTCAGTAAAATATGCAACATCAGTGGAACTATTAATTCTAAATCCATATTGTTCCTTGACCAGTATGTTATTAGTGCATATGTTTATATAATCTTGAATATATTAGTTTTTTCAAATTTCTTAGACAAGTATGTTAAAAGAGAGACTGGCCTATCATTTGTGGTGAGAATTTTGTCTCCTTTCTTAGAGACAGGTTTGATTGTAGCATATTTTAGTCTTTCAGGGAATATACCAGAGGAAAGGGATTTGTTACAAATCTAGGTTAAGGGGGTAGTGCTAAAAGGGGCACTGAATTTTAGAATTTTTATGGGGACTTCATCATACCTATGTGAGTTTTTAGTCTTTAGGGATTTGATAATGTTAACAATTTCATTAGTTGTGGCCTAGTTCCAATTGATTCTTGAAAATTTGCTGTTAAAGTAGTTAATCAAGTAATTGGAAGCCTCCACATTATCCTTGTGTTCAATGTTACCTTTTCCGATGCTTCTGATAATAGTGTGCATAACAGTTAAGAAATAATAATTGAAAGTGTATGCAATTTCATGTGGATTATTGGTTTTAGTGTCATTAGTTTTTAAGGATTTAATATCATTTTCGGAGTTATTTCCTATCTTTTTTATGATTTTTCCATGTAGTTTTTGCTTTATTCTTGGATTTAGATATTAATTCATCATAATACATTTTTTTTGCTGTTTTTATAACATCTATTAATATCTTGCAATATCTTTTGTATTGTAGTTTCAGATTGGTATCATTACTTCCCCTGCAACTCATGTATAAAATTCTTTTGTTATGATGCAATATTTAATTCCCACGGTTATACATGGTTTATATCTGTGTGTGGATTTAAGTGTACTTTTAGTGAAACACGCTTAAACAATTTTTAAGTAAATATTGAGAAAGTTGTTAAATATAAAATTTGTGTCAGATCCTTCAAAAATATCCTCCCAACTTTCGGTACTCAATGTCGATTGAAATTCATCTACAGTGAAGCTATTACTGTTCCTAACATAACAAGATGTGAGTTCTTGTATAGGTGCAGTGATGTTTTGTTATTTTAATAGCTGAGTGTTGTGATCTGACAACCCATTGATGAGGCGATTTGTAGTAAAATTTCTGATAAATCAATGAAAATGTTATCAATCGCAGTACTTTAACCATTAAAAATTCTCATAGGAAAACTTACTGTGCTTTTTAGATTGTACATAGCTAATAGAATATCAAACGGTTTTCTTCTGTTATGACTGAATATAATTAATATTTATTTCCTCACGGATGATAAATTAATTTTTTTGGTATATAATAGATTCAAAAGAGATTCTAATTTCCTCAGGAAGTAGTCATAATTTCCAGTAGGTGATCTATGGATAGTTATGATAACTATTTTAATCTTAAGTAGATTTAATTTAACAGCACATATATCAAGATCTTTCCCTTCACAGATATGGTGAGTAGGAACAGTACTGAAGTCTGTGGATTCATGCACAAATATCCCCCTGCACTTATGTTTTTATATTGAAGCCCACAAAACTTGGCACCAAGTTTATAATATTCAATTGATATCACATCTATTTCCAAATCTTTGATATGATGCTCAGTTATATATAGTAAATGTGGGAGCCCAGAATATAATATATCTGATTAATGGTTTCTTTTCCCCTTTAAGTCTCTTACGTTTTGATGGTAGACCTTAAGGTTGTTGGTACTGTCTTTAAGGCAGAATTTACCTTAGTATATGGAGGAGGATTAAGCTGAAAATCAAGATAAAAATTAGTAATGGAGCTATCATACTGATTACGCATGTCACTGTCCTCTAGACTTAAGATGTCTTTCACCATAAAAAATCATTTTATCTTGTGACAGGTGGCCTTTTTTTCCCGCCTGATATTCTACATGGGCTGTGTTTTCCCTATTAGCTAGATGTGTAGTGGCATTGCCATTTAGCCCCATTTTCCATTTTAGACTAATAATAATAATAATAATAATAATAATAATAATAATTGTAAAAAATATTTTAAAAAACGCCCTTTTTGTGCATATTCTTGGTTATATTTTATATAATTTACAGCATTTGTCAGTGATATTAAAGAGAGGACACAGACTCAGGTTGAGTGTTACTGTGTTGTGAGATGTGACATCGTGCAGTCTGGTATATGTGTAGGTGTAAATGTACTGTGCTGCACGACGTCACAGTGACCGACATCACCATCATCACAGTCCGTCACAGGGTGCTGAATACAGGGCGCTGAATACAGGGTGCTGAAGAAAGGGAGAAGTAACATATGATTGGAGAAAACTGCATAAGGAGGAGCTTCGTGATAGGCACTTTTGACTGAATATTACTGGGGTGGTCGGAAAATGGAGGATGAGATGGGGCAGGAATGTAGCACACATCTAGGAAGAGATAAGAATTGCACATGTAATTTTCTTTCATAATGCTGGAAGGAAAGAGGCCACCTGGAAAACCTAGGCCTGGATGGGTGGATAACATTAAAACAGATCTTCGGAGACGAATGGTGAGGGTGTGGGCCATTCGGCTGTTGGAATGACGGTAATGAACATGCGGGCTCCATAAAAGGCGGGATAATTTCTTGAGTAGCTGTGTGACTGTCAGCTGCTCAAGCAGGATTTTGCTTTATGCACTTGGTGTCACCGTGTAAGTCAGTACAATTGGCTGGTACTTACTGCTGGACTCTGTTCCGTGTAGCGGGTGATCACCACTGGCATCTTTGTACTGGAAGCAAGAGAAAAGCAGATCAGTGTTGGCTGCCCTTCACCGGTTTTGGTACCTTCTGAATGTCATCGGGGTTCCCGGTCAGGTTTTAACTATCTAATAAGTCTGAGTGTGGGCCTGGATAGCTCAGTCGGTATAGCGACTCGCTACAGGCTGAACGGTCCGGGGATCGAATGCCAGTAGGGGCGATATTTTCCGCACTCTTCCAGACCGTCCCTGAGACCCACCCAGCCTCCTATACAACGGGTACCTTACCTTTCCCGGGGGTATAACGGCCGGGCCGTGGTTTTGACCACTCACCCCATCTAGCGCCGAGGTTAAAGAAAGAGCAGAACTATACGTCTGCTCCCCCTCTGGGCCTTCGTGGCCTATTCTATGTTGAACATTAATAACTCTGAGTAGTCAAACGGTTTTAAGTCTTTGAGTACAGATGTAGTTATGAAGTGAAAACTGGTGTAGCCAAATGTGTTTGAAAGAAGAAACCCCCGTGATGATGGCTGGGTGAAGCCGAAACATTTTAACGTTTGGATAATGAACTGTTAATTTACAATGATGGCGATTTGCATTGGAAGTACAATATAACTGTACTTACAATCCTGTTCGACTCCTGGTGCCTTCAGCAACGCCCGGAAGATCTGTTCCTCTTGCTGACAGCTTCCTTACCGAAGTGGCTTCTTTCTTGTCATCTTTCTCGAGCTCTATTTTTGTGCCTTTGGATTCGAAAATGTTGCCCGGATAAGAGTTCCTATATAGCAAACGTGTTTGTCTACCCTGTCTCCCTTCTCTTAGCACTATGTTCGCTGTTGTAGCATTCTGTACATCGTTCATACCCACGTAATTCTTATTCCCAGCTGACGAACCGTTCCACTCCGTCTTCTCCATTCCAGGATCTCTGTTCCTTAACCGATTCTTCTCTTCTGTCTTCTCCTTATTTAACAGCACGTCTTTCAGTTTTGCATTGCCTTCTTTCAGACGGTCGATCTCGGAATCTTTTGCCTGCAGAGCCCTCTCTACTTCAGACTTTTCATTTTCGAGTTTCTCAGCCAAGTCTTCTTTGTCTTTTATGTCTACCTTCAGCTTTTCTAATATTCCTGTCAAGATCCCTATCTCCGTCTCCTTTTTCTGCATCTTATCTTCATATTCTTCACTTGAATTTATAAGGCTCTTAATTCTTTCTTCCTTACTTTCTAATTGCCTTTCCATTTCTGCGTTTTTATATTTTACGTCATCTGCTTCCTTCTCTATGCTAAGTAATTTCGCCTCGAGCGCCCTTCCATCATTCTCCAGACTTTCTGAAATTATCTCATGTTTCTGTAACTTATCGTTAAGTTCTCCAATCATTTTCCTTTGAGTATCTGTCTGTTCCTCCAGAATCTGCAAGTGGTGTCCGAAAGAGTCCCTCTCATTTACGAGGTCTTCCACTTCTGTTTTCTTTTTATGTAATTTGTTTTCGTTCTGGGTTATTTCTTCTTTCAGTCTTTCTGTTTTTGCTTCATTTTCCTCTAGTTCTTTTTGCAGCTGCTCATTTTCATTTGTCAGGCGGTTCAGTTCTTTTAGCACGTGATCCAGTGCACCTACTATTCGAATGTTATCACCTTCAATGCCCTGCACTTCCAGTTTTCTTTTTTGTAATTCTGTCTCAAGTTCTTCTTTGTCATTTACTGTGCACTCCAATGTGTCTTTAAGTTCCACGTTTTCATTTCTGAGGTTTTGAATCTCATCTTTATTGTAGTCGACGAGTTCAGTCAGTCGTTTGTTTTCAACCGCTAATTGATCTAATTCCTGTTCCAACTGCTGCAATTCTTTGCCAGTTTTCTGGTTTTCTTCTGTAAGACGTTCTGCTTCTGCGAGAGCCCCGAGCAACTGCTGCCCATGCTTCACATTTTTGTCACTGAGGTTTTCTTCGCCCAAAATTCCTGGTTTTGACACTTTTTCCATCAGATTTTGTGTTAAGCATGCATTTTCTTCTGCCAGACCTGAAATTTGCTGTTCCATTTCCTCACGTGACTGACTGCAGCTCATATTTTCTTCGGCATAGAGTATTTTCTCAGACTTTTTCTCATCTATATCATTCGAAAGTCGTTTGTTTTCCTCTGAATATCGTCCTATTTCTGAGAAAAGTTCTTCTAATTCTTTAAGAAATCGTGCGTTTTTTTCTCTCTCCATTTGTATTTCAGGTTCCTTTTCCTGTAAAATTTTAAATAGTTGTTCATTTTCTTTTGTGATCTCTAGGAACTCGTACTCTTTTTGTTGAAATTCCTTACGCAGATGCACGTTCTTTTCCATAATTTCTTCTACGCCGGATTCCTTGTCATGTAATTTCTTTCCAAGACGTTCATTTTCTTCTGTGATCTCTGTGAAATCAAGTTCCTTCTGTTGTAATTCTTCACTCAGTTTCACGTTCCTTTCCGTCACTTGTTGTATGTCGGATTCCTTGTCCTGTAATTTGTTTCGAAGACTTTCATTTTCTTCTGTTATCTCTGTGAACTCCTGTTCCTTCTGTTGCAATTCGTCACTCAGATTCACGTTCTCTTCCGTCTGTTGTTCTATGTGGGATTCCTTGTCCTGTACTTTGTTTCCAAGACGTTCATTTTCTTCTGTGATCTCAGTGACCTCCTGTTCATTCTGTTGTAATTCTTCACTCAGGTTCACGTTCTTTTCCGTCACTTGTTCCACGTGGGGTTCCTTGTCCTGTTCTTTGTTTCCAAGACATTCATTTTCTTCTGTGGTCTCTGTGATCTCTTGTTCCTTCTGTTGTAATTCTTCAGTCACATCCACGATCTTTTCCGTCACTTGTTCTATGTGGGATTGCTTGTCCTGTACTTTGTTTACAAGACGTTCATTTTCTTCTGTGATCTCTGTGACCTCTTGTTCCTTCTGTTCTAATTCTTCACTCACGTCCACGATCATTTCCGTCACTTGCTCTATGTGGGATTCCTTATCCTGTTCTTTGTTTCCAAGACGTTCATTTTCTGCTGTGGTCTCTGTGATCACCTGTTCATTCTGTTGTAATTCTTCACTCAGGTTCACGTTCTTTTCCGTCAATTCTTCTATGTAGGGTTCCTTGTTCTGTTCTTTTTTTCCAATGCGTTCATTTTCTTCTGTGATCTCTGTGACCTCCTCTTCCTTCTGTTGTAATCCTTCACTCAAGTCCACGATCATTTCCGTCACTTGTTCTATGTTGGATTCCTTGTCCTGTACTTTGTTTCCAAGACGTTCATTTTCGTCTGTGATCTGTGTGACCTGTTCATTCTGTTGTAATACTTCACTCAGGTTCACGTTCTTTTCCGTCACTTGTTCTATATGGGATTCCTTGTCCTGTGCTTTGATTCCAAGACGTTCATCTTCTACTGTAATCTGTGTGACCTCCTGTTCATTCTTTTGTAATTCTTCATTCAGCTTCACATTCTTTTCCGTTACTTGTTCTATTTGGGATTCCTTGTCCTGTACTTTGTTTCCAAGACGTTCATTTTCTTCTGTGATCTCTGTGACCTCCTGTTCATTCTTTTGTAATTCTTCACTCAGGTTCACGTTCCTTTCCGTCACTTGTTGGATGTCGGATTCCTTTTCCTGTACTTTGTTCCCAAGACGTTCATTTTCTTCTGTAATCTCTGTGAACTCTTGTTCCTTCTGTTGTAATTCTTCCCCCAATTTCACTTTATCTTCCGTCACTTGTTCTCTGTCGGATTCTTTGTCTTGTACTTTGTTTCGAAGAGGTTCATTTTCTTCTATGATCTCTGTGACCTCCTGTTCATTCTGTTGTAATTCTTCAGTCAGTTTCACGTTCTTTTCCGTTACTTGTTCCATGTGGGTTTCCTTTTCCTGTGCTTCGTTTCGAAGACTTTCATTTTCTTCTGTGACCTCTGTGACCTTCTCTTCCATCTGTTGTAATTCTTCACTCAGGTTCACATTCTTTTCCGTCACTTGTTCTATGTGTGATTCCTTGTCCTGTACTTTGTTTTCAATATGTTCATATTCTTCTGTGATCTCTGTGACCTGCTCCTTCGGTTGTAATACTTCACTAAGATTCACGTCCTTTTCCGTCACTTGTTCTATGTGGGATTCCTTGTCGTGTATTTCTTTTCCAAGACGTTCATTTTCTTCTGTGATCTCTGTGGCCTCCTGTTCTGTCTGTTGTAATCCTTCACTCAGGTTCACGTTCTTTTCCGCCACTTGTCCTATGTGGGATTCCTTGTCCTGTACTGTGTTTCCAAGACGTTCATTTTCTTCTGTGATATCCTGTTCCGTCTGTTGTAATTCTTCACTCAGTTCCACGTTCTCTTCCGCCACTTTTTCTATGTCGGTTTCCTTGTCCTGTAATTTGTTTCCAAGACGTTCATTTTCTTCTTTGATCTCTGGGACCTCCTGTTCCTTCTGCTGTAATTCTTCACTCAGGTTCAAGTTCTTTTCTATCACTTGTTCTATATGGGATTCCTTGTCCTGTATTTTGTTTCCAAGACGTTCATTCTCTTCTGTGATCTCTGGGACTTCCTGTTCGATCTGATGTAATTCTTCCCTCAGTTTCACGTCCTTTTCCGTCACTTGTTCTACGTGAGTTTCCTCATCCTCTACTTTGTTTCCAAGACGTTCATTTTCTTCTGTGATCTCTGGGCCCTCCAGTTCCTTCTGTTGTAATTCTTCACTCGGTTTAACGTTCTTTTCCGTCACTTGTTGGATGTCGGATTCCTTGTCCTGTACTTTGTTCCAAAGTCGTTCATTTTCGTCTGTAATATCTGTGAAATCCTGTTCATTCTGTTGTAATTCTTCCCCCAGTTTCACTTTATCTTCCGTCAATTGTACTCTGTCGGATTCCTTGTCTTGTACTTTGTTTCGAAAAGTTTCATTTTCTTCTGTGATCTGTGTGACCTCCTGTTCCTTCTGTTGTGATTCTTCACTCATTTTCATGTTCTCTTCCGTCTGTTGTTCTATGTGGGATTCCTTGTCCTGTACTTTGTTTCCAAGACGTTCATTTTCTTCTGTGAGCTCTGTGACCTCCTCTTCCTTCTGTTGCAATTCTTCACTCAGGTTCATATTCTTTTGCGTCACTTGTTCTATGTGGGTTTCCTTGTCCTGTGCTTTGTTTCCAAGAATTTCATTTTCTTCTGTGTTCTCTGTGAACTCCTGTTCTTTCTGTTGTAATTCTTTACTCGGTTTCACATTCTTTTCCGTCACTTGTTCTATGTGGGATTCCTTGTCCTGTATTTTGTTTCCAAGTCTTTCATTTTCTTCTGTGATCTCCTGGTCCTTCTGTTGTAATTCTTCACTCAGTTTCACGTTCTCTTCCGTCACTTGTTCTATTTCGGTTTCCTTATCCTCTACTTTGTTTCCAAGACGTTCATTTTCTTCTGTCGTCTCTGTGAACTCATTTTGCTTCTGTTGTAATTCTTCACTCAGATTCACGTTCTTTTCCATTATTTGTTTTATGTGGGATTCCTTATCCAGTTCTTTGTTTCCAAGACGTTCATTTTCTGCTGTGGTCTCTGTGATCACCTGTTCATTCTGTTGTGATTCTTCACTCATTTTCACGTTCTCTTCCGTCTGTTGTTCTATGTGGGATTCCTTGTCCTGTACTTTGTTTCCAAGACGTTCATTTTCTTCCGTGATCTCCTGTTCCTTCTGTTGTAATTCTTCGCTCAGTTTCACATTCTTTTCCGTAACTTGTTCTGTATCGGATATCATGTTTTTTCCTCTCAAATCATCTATTTCTCTTTCCTTGTCCTGCAACTTTTCTACCTCCTTTGTTATTTTATGCTCTACTTTCTCAACAGTTAAGCTGTCTGTTTCTACTGCGGTTTGCGGTACGTTTTCAAGTTCTGTATTCCCGCACGTCAGCAGTTTTTCTTCTGTTTCTACACGATCAAGCTGTCTGTGGAGATCTCCGTTGATATTTGTCTGTAACTCGCTCCCACCTCCATTTGGTGGAATTACCTGGCGTTCTGAATTTTCATCTTCCAAGCTTTTCACCTCTGATCCTCCTTGGTTGGCCATTGTTACCCTGGAAAACGGAACCATTAATCTGATGGAAACCATGATCCCGATAGGGTGTAATGAAATTATAGATTAAATTGCAAAGCTATTAAATTGCGTTCCTTAAAACTTCCCCCGCTCTAATTTTAACGTGACCTTGAGGTTGTACTGTGCCGATTTTGGAGACGGAATTATGCCATCATAAGCTTTACGTTTCAAACACGTAAGAAAACTGTATAGTGATGTCGTCCCTGTATGCACTGCCTGCTGTGAGTTACATGACTTCCAATTTTGCTCATAGAGCGTGTCTATGTGTAACATGGACCTCTCGCGATAAACAGCGATTATTTCCCTCCATAATTTAAAGCAGGAACACACGGTGGCGCAGCTGGTTGAGGCACTGCACTACAAGCCGGAAGGTCGCAGGTTCGATTCCCGATGGTGGCTTTGGAATATTTAATTTGACATAATCTTTCCGGCTGCACCATGACCCTTGGGTTGACTCAGCCTATAATAGAAATGAGTACCAGGAATATTTCCTGGTGGGTAAGGGCGGCCGGTGCGAATTGCTGACAAGCTTAGCACCTTAATGTGCCGATTGCTTTGAAATCTGGAAGTCTCAACGTCCTGGAACCCTCCGGGCTTCTCCAGGCCTCTAATGGGATTGCTTTACCGTTATAATATAAAGCAACTGGTGTTTGTAACGAACACAGTCAGTGTTTTGTTCACTATTAGCGAAGTCTTTACGTCGTTCTGTAGACCTGTATCAGACGCAGAGGTTACCTAGCATCGATTTAGACTGCAAAAAAACCTTGAATATTGATTGTATAAGGATTTGGAAGAAAGATATCGCAGCCTGTTTGTAAGTACTGTTACTGACTGTGGAGTTTTCAGTTGACCTTGTCAGGGGTTTGCGCTGGGGAAAGGCGACTTCCCTTGTCTTTGACCAGTACCACACCACCCATGTTGTGCAGGTCAGCTGCATTCTCTTGAGCAAAGAATATTACTAACCCAGCAATCTGCAGCAGGAACTACGCTATAAAATATATTACTGTGAGAGTAGCCTGGCTGTGGTTCGAAATGAGACCTGCAGGATAAGGGTCGCCGGTACTCATATCCAGCAGGCTGTACGGCAGTAAATTTCGTATTAATTTGATTATCGTTTTGACATTCCACTGATATCCAGATATCCAGTACTTGTGTCTCAACTTTTAAAACACAGTGTTCTGCCGGTCAGCCACGAATATCCGTGAGCAAGCTGCCGGATTAATATCCGAGGAATCTTTTTCGAGTCCCGGCAGGGACAAATTTTTCTGTTCTCCAAAATGCCCTTGGGACCAACACAGCCTTCTGTTAAGTGGGTACCGGCGCCTCTTTCCCTCTTCTGTAAAGCTGAATGCTCACTTCTGTGTAGAGTCTAATTTCAGAAAGCATGGACTCATAAATCCACAAGTTCGGTTGATGGCGTGGTACTTAATTACATACGGTAGAATTTTGCTTGTATCCTTACCATTTAGTTTTATACCTGAAACCGGTAACTCTAACACAACTGGTGGCTCTAACTAGGAACTCTAACCGGTAAATGTAACACAACTGGGGGCTCTAACTAGTAACTATAAACGGTAACTCTAACTAGTAACAACTGGTGGCTCTAACTAGTAACTCTAACCGGTAACTCTAACTAGTACCAACTGGTGGGTCTAACTAGTAACTCTAACCGGTAAGTCTAACTACTAACAA
>Ga0136643_10005515_pt1 | contig 17860 bp, 7 predicted proteins | sample TergutLab28metaG_FD_96883 | JGI IMG/M metagenome (GOLD analysis project Ga0136643, IMG submission 96883) | Labiotermes labralis P1 segment gut microbial communities from Petit-Saut dam, French Guiana - Lab288 P1 (version 3) (version 3) | ecosystem: Host-associated > Arthropoda: Insects >...
ACCCACTCCGGACCACTATCCTCCCCCCTTTTTTTTGTTGCCAAAGGGTGAAAAAAAAAGGGCGCCCCCCCCCCCCCCCCCCCCTAATGCAATCTTCTGCCCAACATTTTACTGCTATTGCTGCATTTTCCATTTGCTGCAGTATTTACACATCTTCTGGTTGACAAGCACAAAGTTTTTTGTGGTATAACTTTTATTTGTTTGACACAAAACGGGGTTCCTAATAAACTTTTGGCCATTTACTTTTATGTCTGTGTTGGTAACATTAATATAACTTTCTGCTTAGCAGGTTAATTGCTGGAATGATGGGACACACAATATTAAGGTACTAACTGTGTTGTGGAAGCTATGTTCAATGTTGCAAGGTAATGTATAAAGATTACACTGTAATTATTTTACTGAAGACTGAGTAATTAGGTTTGGATGGCCATACACTGGATTAAGTATGCTTTTGTTCACTGAAATTGCCTTTTTTTTTTTAAATATATCTTACTGATATTTTTTACATTTACATATTTAAGTCACCTGCATCGATAAAATTATACTGGACAGTACACTGACTTCACCTCCCCATACGAACTTACTTGAATGAGAGCTTCCCAGGCACTGCATTTCCTTTAAAAATCCTTCTCTTTCAACACACAAAAAAGCCAACATGAATATAGTACAGTGATCTGACTTTCTTACCACAAAATACAGAAAATTTTATGGCAGTAAGCATGGATTTTAAACATAGAGTCACCTCAAAAAGGTTTTCTTTTAATTGTTGCATACCTGTATAAATGGATCCTCCAATATATATCCATAAATAAACCACTGTAAGCAGCACACAAATGTAGCCATAATTAATGGCAGTGGAAGGATGTCTACACTCTTTGTCTTTATAACATGGGCCTGTAAGAAAGCAAAAACCAATATACAGTGGGCTGATCTGAAGCAGCAAAACATGCTATATTAAGAAGATCTTAACCCTTCAGTGTGGAAATGGCATTTTGTTATATGTTTGCTGTTATGCAGACTGAATGAACTGTATACACATTGCAGTCTACAGAATAACCAACCCTAGTCAAATCAGTATCATGTTCATTTAATACTAACTAATTTCATAAGAAGGAAGAAAAGAGAGTTTATAATGAATATGAGAACAAGACAGCAATTGTTCAACTAAGTGCCACATCAATTTTCTCAGTGGCACTGAAGCCAACACTTAGAAGACAAGAATGATATCCATATACATGAATGCCAGAGGCTCTTCACATAAACACACAATTCAGTATCTAACCTCACATACTTGATCAGATCATGTCACAATTGGGACAATTCTTTTATAACATGATTTGGCTTGATTTTTAGAAGTATATAACCAGGTGTACTTGCACTAAGTGAATCAAATTCTCAGAACAGAGATTAATAACTGATAAAAATGTAACATTACAACAAACACTGATAAAACTGTAACATTATAAAATGCAATGTCACATTTTAAAACTGTTACTAATGGCTTATTTTATTACATGTACCATGCATCTTCTATTATTTTTTCGATACATGCAGCCACAAACAGACTGATTGCATGAGAGACTGTAACACCACAAAGATTTTATTCTATTTTATTGTATAAATGAAAATATTTTCACATTTTAATAATTTTATAAAACTGTAATTTCATCAGCTACAATATAAGAACTTATATAAACTTCACGTGAAACATCTTAATTTTATAAATTGTATTTTCAACAGCTGCAATTTAAAAAACGTATGTAACTTAGCAAGGCACTGGTTGTAAACGGCATTACGATGATGATGATGATGATGATGACATGAAAATGTCAAAACATGTAGAAGTATAGACTGCACAAAGATACTGTTGTGACATATACTTTTATGATATCAATTGTGTGTTCATTAGTTATAACAATAAATAAAAAATATATCATTAATGAGATTTATGGCCTGAAGGTAATGTCCTTAATTTGAATTATGTCATCATATGTTGTTGGTATAACAATAAAAGTGGGTGTTGACAGTAAATTTAATTAATAATCTTATTCAATTACGCAGACAAGAATAATGTTTCAATACAGAATACCTGCTATTAATTGCAGTATATACTTTTAAATACAAAATCCCAAATTTAGGGCCAATGGTTTTTGCAAGTTTTGTAAACCACGTACAACTAACAAACCAACAATCTAGATTCAAGCATCTGTAAGTGTCATGATTTCATCCCAAGAAACATCTGTACGTACATCTAGGCTCTCTGCATTTTCTGAGAAAGAAAACTCCAGCACACAGAAGTTTAGTAAAAGTTACGAAATTCATATCTTACCAGCATTGTCAGTGGTGCAGCAAAGAAAAGAATTGTCATTAAACTGGCAACAAAACCAACATGTGTTTTAGCTCGGCCCAAGTCAGTTTCATACTGTGTGTAACACAGTAATACCAACAAAACTGCTGTAACTCCTAGCATCTGTTTGACAACAACAGACTGAAACAGAATTTTGTAATATCAACACAGATTTGAAACTATGACATTTACATCTGTCATACAGGAATACTCTGTTCTGTGTTGCAATGGAAAGTAAGGTACAGTCTACTTTTAATTACCCAAGAGTAGATTACTTGGATTGGGAAGTACAAATGCATATATTATTATTATTTGTCAAATTCACTGAAAATCCTTTTCTTACAGTAGTTTCCTAGGATTACTTCTACTAGAAATAAATTAGCTGGTAAAAATAAAAAAAAGTAAAGTTGTTCCTATACACAACATACAGACATACAGGGGGTGTAGAGGTATAGTACCACACATTCTTAACCTGGCAAAACACAGAGGTGAGTGGCCAACCTCATGACCTGGCTGCTTTACCCCTCAAGAAAGAGCCATCAGTATGCACTAAATATTAAGCTGGGTAGGCCCAGAGCTTGTCTGTACATTTTGGAGAAGAGACAGATCTCTTGGCTGTGCTGGAATTCGAACCACGGATCATGCAGCCTGCAGCCCAGTCGCTACACAGACTCAGCTAAACTGACTATGCTGTCCTGGCTCCAATTAACCACTGGCATATACGGAAATGGGAGGCAAGTCAAACGGGACATTCTAGGTAAAGTCTCATACAATACGTGAATCACTATGATAAGTTAGTCGAACAACAACTGGGCTTGGAGCTGGATAACTGGAATTTGATTCCCAGCAAAGGTAAGAATATTCTGTCTCCATCATCACATCCAAATGTGCTCTAGGGCCCAAACACTTTTTTATCTGCTGATAATGGAAGCTGTTTCCTACAGGGAGTTCAACCACAGTTTGAAAATGACAACTTGCGTCCATCAAATATCAAGGTTGAAAATGTGTGGAGCTTGACATTTATTTCCTCATGCCGCAGTGCTTAATTGAGTTTACTAAGCTTTAAACAAAACTTTTAATGTAGGCCTATCAACTGAATATGCATTGCAGCAAAAGAATGCCACGTTACTGATGTGTAAAAACATATTCCTCCACAATATAACTAGAAGTGAACAAAACTGTGCACTCTTGACAAAATATTTTTGTTGACATTCATGTATTTACCTTCGTTATAGTGTAGAAATAAAATGTCACTACATAGGCAAGCAGTAGCGATGCCCCTATTGAATTGACTATGATGAGCGATGGATCTTGGAGAAGGAATCCGTAACGTAACCAAATGCAGGTCCTACAGAAGCAATACTACAAATTAGAACATTACATTACCTACAAGTTACAACATTTCTTCCCCTCTGTTCAGTACAGTATGAAGAAGAATTGTTTCTCATATTTACTGCTACCCCTGGCTATACTCTTGTCGACTGTGCTGATTACAACAATGGCATTTCAGTGTGCCTAACAGAATGTTTGAGGCGCATACAAATGAAACCTATTCACAGCAATGCTGTAGCAGTGTAGATGGCACAGCTGCATGTCTGACTGTGTACGCACATCCGCAGACACTTAGATAGAAGAGTACAATTGAATGGGTGAGTAGCTAGTATACAGATGACATTACAGCACAGCTTAAAGATGGCACACCAGGTGATAAATCTGTTGCAAGAGGACCAGCAGGACACAACAGGACCCCTGCTTCAGGATGTCAAACCACATAACAACACAGTCAATGCAAACTGTTACTGTTGAATGCATCATAAGCTGCAGACCAAGATAAAGAACAAACATCACGGCAAACTCACCAATGGCATCACACTGCTGCACAACAATGTCCATCCACATGTGGTCTACACAGTGTAGGGCCAACAGACAGCCAAGTGATGGCAGGTGCTCAAACATCCTGAATACAGCCTGGAATTACTGCCATGAAACCTTCAGATCTTTGGATCACTGAAGCCCTCGAAGGCCAAACATTCATATCAGATAGCAATGTGTGCAGTACAGTGGTTTATGCAGGAGCCCAGTGAATTCTTGACAGATGGGATATGCTAACTTACTCCCGCATAAATGCCTGTGGTGATTTTTTCCTAATGGTTGCAATGCCTTCAACTGTGAGCATCCCCAAATGTGTTTTGGTTGTACATGCCTCATATATATTACACTTAATCCGATAAAAGACGACTCATTTTCGCGATCTTCAGTTTTCATGAAAATACCTATATTGATATCAGCCATATTTTTATTTCACTTAGTGTTTGCATGCTGAATGTTCTGGGATTAAATAATCATCAGGGTTAACATATTAGAATATTACTGCAGTTGGAAGTTACAAACACATCACTGCTGTACCTAGTCAAGGCCAACACTTTTATCATTAGAGGAAGAGTTCTTCATGACATTTCTCCCACAGGACACTCACTTTCTGTTCTGGGCACATCATTTGACTCTCTGTACTTTAAACCCCCTGACTACAGTTACCAGTGAAATGTCACTAATCAGCCTATCATTTGATGACACAGAAACTGAGGCAATGCAAGAATCAATGAATAAATCAAGAATGCATATACCTATACCAAAAAAGTGTTTGTGTGTGTGCACCTGTGCATACAAATATGCATACATGGATGCAAGTACATGCGTGTGAGAACGTGTATGTATGTGTGTGCATACGAAATGCTTGGTTTTTCAGTTGTCACAACTGTGTTAACACACATAAAGCACTGACACAATGCTCACGCTGGTGTTTCTATTCTTGAGACTCTTCTTGGACATGAAAACCTCTGCTGCACTTAAAAAGGAAGGGATCATAAAAATGTTATGTTTACATTCACCTTATGCATTATGAAGAATGTTGTAACAGAAGAGTAACTGAACAACAATGGCTGAATATGATTTTCTGTTTCACCTTTGAAACTAAATAATAGCATTACAAGAGCGAATGCAAAAGTTATTCTTTTTACAAAAGGAAACTAAAAAAAAAACTAACTCCAGTATTAACGACATTTCTTGTTTTGCTATGCTAGTCCAAGGAAAACTCACTGAACAGAGAATACCGAAACTAGTGACACTGCTGGGATATAGAGGGAAGCAACAAAGTGGGGGAAACCAAAGCTAGCATAGTTGCTAGGACATACTAAAAATCTCAATGGGGCAAATAAGAACTAGTGTCATTGCTAGGACATGGGGAAAAAACAAGCTAATGGATGAAGATTTTTCTGCATGGGTATGCCAGGAACTAAACAAACGCAAATATATTCACTTCTACCACCCATATCTGGAGGCCATCCCCTTTATTCACCACTGGAGAATATAGAATGCTAAAAGAAAACCAGCTAACATCATCTGGTCATGTTGCAAAACAAAAGAGGGAACATATGCAAAATAACACTTAAAAATATATAACACTATTGTACAGAACATCCAGCTATGATCGCAGCCACCATGCCTCCAAATTTCTGCCCACTATGCAGTGCAGAAGTATCTGCACAATACAAAATGAAAATAAAATAAAACTGTTTTGTACAGTGCCATGCATGGTCTTAATGACACTCAGATTTCTGTCCCATGTAAAAATTTTTTGAGCTGTATCTGACCAGTCCTGAGGCTGAAACCTTCAACACAAGAGGCCCACATCACTGTGTTACTAAGTAAATCCAACAACTGTTCTTTCATATGAAACCTCATGAATCTTTGGTTTAATATTCATAAAGTACAGTAATTACAGTCACTTAGTTGCACACATACAAGTAAAACAACTGCACGATAAACTTACGAAAGAAATCCCGAAACAAACGGGAAAGGTGATGAATCTCCTGTGGTACCATTTCGGACATATTTCTGACAAACCAAACTGTAACAGAGATATATCACATCAAATGAGAGAAATTACAATTATTTCTAAATCTGAGGGTTTGGGATGGTAACATGTACATTGGAAATTGTCTGTCACCTCACTTTGGTTACATCAACACAAAGTTCCAGAGAAAAACAAAATTTACTCAAGTTGGTCTGCTCTACACATGGGGCTCAACTGAAAAAGTTTATATTTAAACTGATGTGATGTTGGTTTCAATGTCTAAAATGAGGCAATGGGCAATGTCCAATATACATGTCAATTAAAAATGGCAACACTACTGTAAAATGAGAAATCATTTAAACTCAAACACCTTATAATGCAGTAATTCTTCTTAGTGTACTCTAATTTTGTACATTACCTGATGATGGCACAGTTTCTTATATACATAATAAACATTCTTATTGATCAACAGTATTTTGTTTATTACTGTTTATTATAACAATGGTATGAATAAAGATACAAATAAAGTTAAAAATTATTTATCTTTACACCATGAGCTAAGCTTTCTTGTGAATGTTTGCTGTGGTTACGAATAAGATAAACATGTTGGCTTGGTCCCTTTAACACCGCTACTATGGCCACTATATTAACGAAGATAGCGCTGTAGATACTACAGATTGTACAACAGTTACAGTGCATTACAGTGTACAAATGCACCAAATTATTCTGAACACTATCCAAGACTTAAGATTAAAATTTACAACCTCCATTCATTTGAGACTAAATGGCTCATTTTTAAGCAAATTATTAAATCAGTCAATAAAAAAAATAAACCTCTATGCAGATAATTTCCAGGTAAAGCTTAGGCAGTTGTGGTGTGGAAACAGTTCACCAATTACAAACCTTTGTGGGCTAGTGGCAGTAAGTACAAACCACTGTGTAAACTTATGACTGACATGGGGTCATATGGGGTTAAAATCTGTGACAACAGTTCCTACTTTGTCATTGTGTGTACGGTCAGGCTCCTCAGATGTGTATGTACACGTAACTGATGGCATGCCACACAGTTGTGAACAAATGCTTTGTACAGTTCGCCTATTATTACTAATGCCAAAAAATTAAAACTCAAAAAGGATATGATGGAGTAGATATGTAGCTGGAATCAGAAATTTTTGTAAAGAAATTGGCTGGAAAGTTACAAAGGACAAAGTTACAAGAACTTGTATGTGGCCTTCTTCATGTTACACTGGATAAAATCCCCAAGTCGTCCAACTTAAAGCCATCACTGACCATCATCAGAAGCATGCACATCTCTCAGCTGACGCCAATAATTTAAATCCCTGAGGTTGTTCCCAAAGACATGATGTACATTTCTCTGAACGAAAGACCTCTATGCCACTTTATTTTTGTGAAGACTGTATGTTTATCCATGCTTCAAACTGTATCATGCAACATGTCAAGAATTTTTACACAGCTAAAACTGACTTGATAGTAGAGCATCCTACTGTATAAAAACCATAGTGTGTACTTAAATCTATAAACACTCAGTCATAATGAAGTTGAACCATCTGGATTATATAAGTGTTTCTCAACCTTTGTGAGATTGCAGCCCAGTAAATTATTATTTTATAAGATGAGGGCCCAGTCCCAACAAATTTACTCATAAATACTTTTCCATTTTTTTTAAGTTCATACATTAAACTAACATACATATTAATAATTAATTATGGCATAATCATAAAGAGTATTAGTACACTTACATACATGGTGTGGCATGTTGACAAATATAAAATTACATTCAAATTAGTTATCAATCACTGGACTAATGAAATCTTGTAGCATATTGTAGTTTCCTCAGCACAACATCTGGGTCTGAGTTTTTTGACACATTTCTCCTCAGAATATTTCCACTATGAAACATTTATTCATGAAAATTGCTTAGAAAACCAAAATGACAAATTCCAAGAGAACCTCTTGTGGCCCGGTATAATTGATGCCAGGGCCTGGTACCTGGCTGTGGCCCGGCAGTTGAGAAACACTGGATTATATTGTGATTCTCTGTATGAAGAAGACTGCAACAGGCCCCCAAGTGTCGTATTTTATACTTAGAACAAAAAATGAAAGACGTAAGCTACGAGTAAAGATACAGGAATTATACATTTAACTAAAGGGTTTAAAATAACTCACAACAATTTTTTTCTGTAATTAGATGACTTAGTAAATAATTGAAATATGAATATTTTAACAAATTGTGACACGTCTGCATATCAACAAGTATTTTAAGTCCATTCAGTTTGATACACAGCAGCTATTTAAATTATTCATATTGTTACTGCCAATATATGCCTAACTACTCCATCCACAAGGATCAATATGGATCTTACTAGAAATGCATCCACTGTACCAAAATGAAAAATTCTTAAGTCTATTAATTATTTATGGTTTACCCATGAATGCTGATAGCAAAAGAGCGGTGTGAATTAACATGAATAACTGATAAACTGGAAATAATGTGAAAGAAAGTGGTCATTGTCACATCTAAGGTACTATCCTGCTTTGTCTGATATCAAAGAAAACTACAAGAAATCTCAGTCATAATGGTTAGTCTCTGGGCAAAGAACTGAATCCAGGACATTTGAAAAAATATGAAACAGGAGTGCTACCCATTTGACTGCAGTGTCTGGTAGTTATCTTTGTCCCTATGCAGCATTACATCAAGGCAAACATGGAATGAAAATGTAGCCTGAAGTATTATTTTACTTCACATCAATGTTGAAATGACCTACAATGATATTGCAAACACATGTAAAAAACATCCAAAGAATCTTACTTCATTTTAAGACATTGTGCATAATCTCTATTTTATTCCCCACAAAATGCCATTTATTTCATAACTGTATCTTTTTATGTTCCAATAAAACTCTGGTTTTTCATAAACTATATGCAAAAATTTAAATACCAACCCAGTTGTTTAATGGTTAGATGGAATGCATGGTGATTAGCTTCATCCTTCTGGGCCAAAAAATTTCTGCCTGCACACTATCCACTACCTCCAAGAATAACATTCAAAGAATATGGAAAATTATGCCAAAATTCTAATTTGCAATATTAGGAAAATATTTTACCAAACAAACCATATCACACAAAAACACAAATAAAAATGTAAGTCACACAAAATATTTTGAAACTTACATTAGAGAGCTAACATGTGGGATACTAGCAGAACCAATCCTAAATAGTGATAACCATCTTTCACTTACTGCAAATATATTTCATTCTGAAATTCAGCTGCACACATTAATTTGGGATGATTATATGACTACACAGATACATACAGCCCCAGAAGAAATAATATTTGAAAGCTCACAAACACAGAAAAGGGGATGCAATTACATCCCATCTAACTAAAGCCATTTCCAATTTTTCATTTAACAACTCTGAAATAAGATATATTTATAAGTAAACACAACAATGTAATCATACATCAACCTTTACTTATGCCTTCCTTTCTTCTTGAGGCTAATGCACATCAGGCTATGCTGTATCACAGATGCCAATACAGTTACAGAAATTCATATCACAATTGCTAACACAGATAAAACTCACAAAATATCATCAACGAAGGTCAGGCCTGTGGGTTTTATATCAGTGACAGAAACTCAAACTGTGACTGCCAGCATACATAAATATTAGTCTGTGAAGTTTGATTTTAGTGACACACTAAAGCCATGGTTGCCATTTAGCGTAGATACAAAAAAAACGAAATGCACTTGTTGTAAAAAATTTCAATTCTTTTATTAGTGACAAATTCAATCGACGCTGTCAACTGTCACTCCATCTACTCTCACTATTTATATTGGGAGTACACTTTTGATTATAGAATGTATTAAATCAGACACAATAAACTGTGACATATAATTCATGTTCACTCATAACTACTGCCTTTGTTGCATAAATAACAGTACTTCGAAGTAAAACTGACTGAAGAATGGTAAACAGTTAAGTGTAAAGGGGATATCTGTCCCAAGTGCATCTCCAAACTTATTTTTTAAATATAACTATGGCAATATACACTTACATTCCGGCAAAGAACTGTAATATTGTACAAAATGAAGCTGATGTGGCGATTATGTCTCTAAATCCTTCCATTGCGAATTATCAGACCGTGGATTTTGTATTAGCAGTAAAAAAGAAACTGACGATACATGAAGATGCAGCAACTAAGAACAGGTCAGTCCAACATACATTACAAATCGTACTCCACTGGGCACTTCTTAATTCCTAAAATAATGTCATGCACACGCTCAAAATTGTTTCCTTACACACGTCAAGAAATTCTGTGTCACGACACCGCCGTTTACATACTTAGCGCACTAGTATTTTTTTGTACAGAATCCCACACATCAAAACAGATATTTGCTGTAAAGCTTATCGTGTTTTAATGACAGTCCTAAAATAATGTACGTATAACCTTCAAAGATCAAACTTACTCGGCATACACTCACCGGCATCACATATCATGCCAGCTCACAGACAGTTGCAATCACAGATCATCTGCTGCAATCACAACTTAATTACATAGAACTAACCGCGACCGTGACAGTATCTACAATGGATCAGTGTTGCGACTAATCCGTGGCAACATGGCTACTTGTGCTGCCACGTAGTTCGCTCTGTTTTAATGATACACATAGAAGTGTACTTTCTAAACCGCAGAGGAGAACAGTGAGCAGCACTCATAAATAAAAAATTAATATTGAGCTGCATAAAATAAATACTCGCCACAAATTGGATTTACATGTTCCTTCAGTGAACTTAACTAAAGTTCAAAAAGGAGTTTACTATTCAGGTGTCACATTATTCAACGCCCTACCTCTTGGTATCAAGAAAGTAGCGCATAATACCAATAAATTTAAACATAAATTGAAAAAGTGTCTTTTAAAAAACTCGTTTTATTCTGTTGAAGAGTATATGGATAGAGATGCTACATAGGATATTGGTGTTCTCCAGTAATTAATCGTTATATATTAATAAAGTTAATTACCTTATTTACATTTTAATAACATGATTGTGCTGACACAAAAATATGTATAATACCCGTTTTTTAATTTTGGATTTTAATTTAATGTTTATCAGTTCTTTTATACATGTATTTATTTGTGTCAAGACATGTTATATAATGTGTTAATCTAACTTACAAATTCCACTCCTAAAGGGCATGTACCAAAATGGATCTATGAATGCAAATTAATGAATGAATATATGTACACCCTACGTTTTAGACAATTCACTTCTACATATATAATAAAAAAACATATAGTACCAAAATATTTCACACCGTGAATATACACATTTACAAGAAGAACTGACGTACACACCATCTATGTATCAAACATTTATTCATTCAGCCAAAAAAAAAAATACACTTATGCTGCTGATACAATAGGTACCTACACGACATACTCTATTCAACACTACACTATATGTAAAATACACAAAAACCGAACACCCACATGAAAAATATTACACATAAATTTCACCAAAAAGACTTTTGTAACACCAAGAAGTTTCATGAGATAAGATAGCCCAAACTAAAACAGTTCCATTTATATCATGTTGTATTAATTTTAAAGATTTTGTGTATTTATATATTTTATTGTATTTGATATTTTAACAACTTACAGGTAATTTATAAATAAATGTAAACGAAATCTCGTCTTTTATGGCATTGCAATATATATACACTCTCATAAGTTAACCCTGAAGATGGCTGTAAAAAGCCGAAACATGTAGGTGAAAGCTGTAAATTATATTATTATTTTTAAAAGATTGTATTAGACTATACTATCATTCAATTAGCAGTGGCATGTAATACTACATACACAGTAATGAATCTACCCTATAAAATTTTCACATAATAATACGCGCCTTAATTGAGCACCTTAACATAACCTAAAATCAGTGAGCAAAGAACTCCCCAAAGCTGCAATATCTCTCACTTCAAGATTGATTCTAATAACATAACCATATTTATTATTACTATTTTATGTTTAAAAAAAGGCATCTCTTATCATTTTATAGTACATTTGCTACTAATTTCCTCCCATCATCATCATCATCATATATCTGTCACGGAGTTGGGCTGCTTGTTGACCTGTTCCTCCGTGGTATTTCAAACATAGTTGTATTACCTGAAGACGGCCAGGTTGGCTGAAACGTTGGAATTTACACAATATCTGAAAAAAAATAATTTTGTTGTGACTGACAATTTACTTCTTTACACTTTGTACATTATGACAATGGGATGATTAGAATAGAGGTTAACTATAATGAACATTTGGATTAAATAAGAGTTGGATAATTTACACCACCTACAAAACTATCAACTTCTCGTGAAAAACCTGTTATTCGTTATCTGCTGTGTTGGAGATAAAAACACAGAGAATTTCTTCTTCACCCTTGACAATGAGATCAGAAATGCTATTTGGTTCTTTTGGTAAAAATTTCCATCCTGTCTTACATTGTCCTGATATGAATTTCTTAGTGTTACACACCATGTTCACAGCATAATAATACAGTCACATAGTGCTGGAATTAATCGTAAATAAATGCAGTATTTCATAGTGAGTTATGTGAAACCATTGCAACATTATACATGTTTTGATAGTATTTTTAGGTGCATTTGCAAAATTACGAAAAGAAACTAGTACCTTTGTCAGGTCTGTCTGCCCATCCATCCATCTGTATGGAACAACTAGGCTTCTTCAGGATAGATTTTCATGAAATTTGACGCTTGAGAATTTTTAGGAAATCTGTCCAGAAAATTCAAAGTTTAATTTTAACTGGATGAGAATAACAGGTACTTTACATGAAGACCAATATACATTTTTCATCATATCTCACTCAGTTCTTCTTAGAATAAGAAATATTTTGGACAAACATGGTAGAGAAAATCAAAACACACATTTTATGTTCAAAAACATTTTTAAAAAAAATTGTGCTATTTGAGATAATATGGAAATTAACATAGAGCTGGACAGGCCACAGTTGACAATATGGTGCATGATAACTAATGCTGCAAACACTTGCTCAGAATAGGCTTATATAATACTTATTGGTTTGGCACTGCAAAAATGGTTGCATGAATGCACCTCAATGTCACGTTATATGTACATTGCCCACCCTGTTGATATTCTGAAGCTGTATTTTTAAGTTCTGCATTTTGATACTTCATGTTAGCATACCAGTCCCTAGCCACACACAATAATTTTGTCAGCCATTATATTTGTTTTATGGATCCATTTATTAGTCTCTTGACTTCCACGCCCAGAGATCTGCATTTACTGTTGCTATAACAGCATCACAACTGCCTGTTGAGCCTTAATCTTGCCAAATGTGGTGTTAACCCACACATGTGATAAGGGATTGCTATGTGTAGTTACATTTAGGATCCATGTACACCAAGGCCTTGTTCCATAACCTAGTTGTGTTCCTGAAAAAGTGGGCATAAATTAAAAATGATATTTCTGTAAGAAAAAGAAAGAAATAAATTCAAATAAACCAGCCAGAGGGCATCAAACCAAAAATGAGCATGTAAATTAAGAAGAGGTGTAAAACTGGTAATGGGGCATTAAAGCAGAAAGATGTAAAAGAAGTGGGCCTAAAACAAATCCTTGGTGTACAAGTATTTTGAATGCCTGTGATAAAAGCTATTTTGTCTTGTTCAGATGAACCAGAATGCACTGCATAGTCACTATGGCATGTAAAAATTTAAGTGTTGCTGTTGATACGATCATAGTAAATTACATCTTTACGAAGGACTTTTTCTGACAGCTCCATTTGTTAAAATAATCCAGTTTTGAGTCATGTATTTCACATTCACTATCTTATAATTCTGTATGGTTTACAGTACAATCTGTTTTTAACTTCAGTAGATGAAAGTGAACTCTCACATCAGATTCTCAGGACAGTATAGGATGTAATATGATTTAAGGAATATTCTGCAATTTATTACACTTTTTGTCTGTCATCAAAACACCTAATGACACCTACAATGGCTGACTGAATTACTGACTCCTCAACCTGTGCACCCATGCACACATATACATACAGAATATATCACCATACTTATACATACTTTATTCCCCAAATGGCATGGAATTTGCAGATTATGTAGAAATTCAGTTGATTTTCCAACACACCCTTTTAATAGGTTATTTCATACAACATAACAAGGAATCAAAGTGAATCATAAAACTCAAAAGCAAAATGAATTTTATAAAGTCCAAGGCATTCATTTTGGTGACAGTGAAGATTACCATTTTCTGGGATTTCATGTCGTGTGGTCTGGAAGAAGTGCACTTCTCAAGGACATGCTGCCTCCATCATCAGGGCAGGAAATGATATTTCCCAAACCACATAAAGTGGTGCAGTCTTCAGGATAGAAGCCTTGCTCAAGAGATGGCAGAAGGTGAAGTCAATATACAAGACCTTCTTTTTTACATTATATTCTAACATAGGAATATGAGTATGCCTAGCTATATACTTGTATAGGGCTCCCCCCCCCCCCCCCCCTTGACAAATAAGTTCCACCCCCCCCCCCTGCCCCATCCTCTACCGGTATTGCATCATAAGCACTGTGTCGGGGAGGCTTAATATTTGATGACTAGGCTAGTGATCATAGTGATAATAATCTTTAGAAAGTCTAATGAAATCCCACTAGGGTGTTCAGACTGGCATTCATCAACCAAGCATTATGAGAAACACTCTATCAAGATGCTGCAATCCCAGAATATAATTGTGCACACAGCAGATAAGCATATTGCATGTGATATAATTAGGGGTGCTCAACGTTATGTATGAAAATAATAGACAGGATTATGACACAGATATTAGAAACATGGACATGTTACTGAGTTTATCTCATTATTATTGAATCACATCACAGAAATAAGGCCAATTACCACCAGAGTTGGTAAGTTATCAGACTACACTTTCAACTGAATGCCATGTGATATGTATCACAAGATATGGGCACTGACTACTGTGTGTGCAATGCTGTCATACTAGGTTAACCTGAATAACAATACTGTCCTATTCCATACATAATAGAAATATACACAACCACCACTACATATGTGGTGATGTGTGATCAGATGACAATTGAATCCCTTCTTACACACAGGAATATTACTGTTACACATTACATATGTTTTGATGTCTTATCAGGTAACTATTCTGACTGAATACCTTCTTACGCACACCACAGGAGAATGGCGACTCCCTACTCTGAATGCGCTTTTATGTCTTTAGATGGCTCTTCTAACTGAACGCCTTATTACATACACCACACGAGTATGGCTACTGCCCACTATGTGTGTGCTGATGTCTGATCACATTACTCTTCTAACTGAATGCCTTATTACATACAGAACAGGAGTATGGCCGCTCCCCACTATGTGCTGATGTGTGATCAGATTACTCTTAAGACTGGACGCCTTTTTACATACACCACAGGAATATGGCCTCTCCCCACTATGTATGGGCTGATGTATGATCAGATAACTATTTGATTGAATGCTTTATTATATACACCACAAGAGTATGGCAGCTCCCCACTATGTATGTGCTGATGTCTATTCAGATTACTCTTCTCACTGAATGCCTTATTACAAACACCATAGGAGTATGGCCTCTCCCTACTATGTATGCACAGATACATAGCAATTGGAAGGACTGTAGATGGGTACAACAGTGCCCAAATTTAAGGTAGCGTCCTGTGAGAAGGAACTATGAGTGGCCACCAGAAATTAGTCGGGAAATGTGAACGTGACTGTAGATGGAAACAACAGTGGCCATTTGTATATTATTCATATTCCATGCATAAATCACATGAATACAATACCAATACCAACAAATGCACAGTAGTATGCTGAGGTAGTTTAATTAAAGGTTATCTTCCAACATGTTTTGGCCACTTATGCAGCCACCTTCATAGAGGCAAAAACCAAGAAAACAATTATAATTACAAAAGTGTCAGAACCGTTCCACTATTGAAAATAATCATATAATCTGAGAATAAATTCAATAGTTAAAAGGTAATTTTAAGAACAAGTTTAAAATATAGAGATAAAACATTGTTGTGAAGTATACCATCTTCTATTGGATGTTGGGCACAGGTGAAGTATAGTACACCATCCAAGCAAATTAGTTGTGATGTGCAGTGCCATTGACCTCCCAGAAGATGGCCACATAAGTGGCCAAAACATGTTGGAGGATACCCTGTAATTAAGCTACCTCAAAATACTGCTGTGCATTTGTTGGTATTGATACTGTTTTCAACAGTGTCCAAATTTAAGGTTGTATCCTGGTAGAGGGTGACCATAAGAAACAACAGCCAGGAAATGGGAATCTGGCAGCTCACAAATGCAAATCAGAACTTTCCAAATGAGTCAACTTGGTCAGTTCTTCAAACTGATCTTTACACAATTCCTGTTGTAACTGAGTTCTTACAATGCCAGTAGGTACACCAACTCAGTGACACTAGATGGGCTGCCTGTTGCTTCTGTGTGGCCCTCAAAATTACTACTGTAATTGAGTTCTGCAAAATCTTGTTTTGCTTTTGGGATAGGCATTTTGTTTTCAGCAACATTATGTTTACAAATTATCAGCCCCATTTGGTCATTTGTTACAGAAATAGAAATGGACCATCAGGTAGGATATTTGTAGAAATGCTATTACAAAAGCAAGTCAAAAAGTAAGGTTCCAAATATTTTTTATGTGAATATAAACATGTTACATTAAGACGTGGGTCACTATGGGCACATATTTTTGGAGACAGCTGCCTTATCTTTTGAGGCACTTAGCATAGCAGTGGGTGAACCATTCAAAGCCATGGTGGTAAAATGTCTTGCAGACACAGCCATTGCTCGACTTCCTTGACGGCTTTGTCAGTTTGGCAGGCAAGACTTCTAAGGTGTTTTATCAATTTGGGGAACAAGCGGAAGTCTGATGGTGCCAATGACAACTATACAGAGGATGGGGAGGAATCTCCCAGTGTCATTTGCTCAAGAGGTCTCATTGTGGTGTGAGCAACGTGTGTGTGTGCGTGTGCGATATCAGGCTTCCGCTGCAAAGCAGATGAGAATCGCACTCTTCTGGGTTATTATGCAGTGAGTTGTGGTAATTTCTTACCGACATTTCGGGACAACCTATCAGTCTCATCTTTGGGGTTCAAGAATCCAAATGAATCCAAAATGGTTCTTAAACCCTGAAGATGGGATCAACAGCTTGTCCTGAAATGTTGGTAAGAAATTACCATAACTCACTGCGTAATAAACCAGAAGAGCACAGTTCTCAATGTGTGTGTGTGGTTGTACAATAAGTGTCTTGTGGCAAACAGCCTCTGTAAGTCCAGTTATTGTGCCTACCAGAAGAGCACAGTTCTCAACGTGTGTGTGGTTGTACAATAGGTGTCTTGTGGCAAACAGCCTCTGTAAGTCCAGTTATTGTGCCCTGACGAGGACCAGCATTGGTTGTTGCACCAATACGTGCAGAGTCAACCAAAATGGCCCCATGCTTGTCCAAAAAGACAACTGCCATCACCTTTACTGAGTTTTTTTTTTTTGGGGGGGGGGGGGGGGGGGTAAAAAAAAAAAAAT
>Ga0136643_10005517_pt1 | contig 17858 bp, 15 predicted proteins | sample TergutLab28metaG_FD_96883 | JGI IMG/M metagenome (GOLD analysis project Ga0136643, IMG submission 96883) | Labiotermes labralis P1 segment gut microbial communities from Petit-Saut dam, French Guiana - Lab288 P1 (version 3) (version 3) | ecosystem: Host-associated > Arthropoda: Insects >...
CAGTGCACATATTGGTGGTGGTACTTACGTTTTGGTGCTATATATGTATGTTTGGTTGTATGTATGTGTGTATGTATGTATGTGTGTGTGTATGTATGTATGTGTGTGTGTATGTATGTATGTATGTATGTATGTGTGTATGTATATATGTATTTTTCTATGTATGTATGTATGAATGAATGTATGTGTGTGTGTATGTATGTATGTGTGTATGTATGTATGTATTTATGTATTATGTACGTATGTATGTACGTATGTGTGTATGTATGTGTGTATGTATGTAGGTATTTATGCATGTATGTATGTATATATGTATGTATTTATGTATGTATGTATGTATGTATGTATGTATGAATGAATGTATGTGTGTGTGTGTATGTATGTATGTGTGTATGTATGTATGTATTTATGTATGTATGTATTTATGTATGTTCCGAATGCAACAGTCACTCTTGGGATTTTGGTGTGTTTTGATACATAATTACATTTTATATTAAATTATATTAAATTTCTCGGTATAGCTTGTGTGATGTGTATTGTTTGTTAACGTACGCGTATTTATTGTACTGCATGTGCTGTATATTGTAGGGAGTTGCTGTGCACTACTGTGCACTGATGTACACTGCTGTGCACTGCTGTACACTGTTGTACACTGCTGTGCACTGCTATACACTGCTGTGTTTGTGAACGTTTTAAGCCTACTGCAGTGTTATATATTCAAGAAAAAAGGCCCACATCTCAGTACCTTGCAGAGATTTTACATACATAAAAATGCCACATTTGATAACCAATGCAATAAACACACCATTTTCCCCAACATAATCTTTGACACCAGCCATAAAAATTGAATCCTCTAATTGCCTATAATCATCTTCCAAGTAATTCCTTACTTCCTACATTTCCTATCCACCATTCCCCACTCCCCTACCCTCAACGGTCTCAAACCCTACTATTCCTCCCTTCAGTAGGCTTACAACAACAACAACAATAACAACAACAGTCCATAGCAGTGAACAGCAGCAGTAGGACTGCTATGCATACTTTAACAAATAATACGCATCATGCAATCTATACCGAGGTATGTAATGTAACTTATATAATGTAATTATGTAACAAAACACACCAAAATCCCAAGAGTGACTGTTGCATTCGGAACATACATACATACATACATACAAAAATACATACATACACACACACATACATACATACACACATACATACAACCAAACATACATATATAGCATCAAAACGTAAGTACCACCACCAATATGTGCACTGTACCAGTTACAGCAATATTCCCACCACATAATTTTAACATACATTAAACTGTTACAGATCACATTATTACAATTCCACTGTGAAACATATACACGCGCTACCCACTGCTTTTAATTTTCTCCATCTAGCCTTCACTTCAACATTTGTTCTCCAGATTAACACCATTATTTTACATTACCTAAATTTTAAGTTTTGATTTTCAGATTTCACAAATTTTTAAAACCCTCTTTTATACATATTACACCTTATTATATTACATTATGATATAAGACAAGATATCGTCGAAATCATTTCCGGCTTTGTAATATATAGTACATAGCACAGTTTTGTATTCAGACTGAAGATGGCTTACAAAGCCGAAACATTTCGTTGGTGATAAATTATTAATAAAGTTGTGTCGAGACTTTTTTTATAAATTTTATTAATAGAATGTAGTCTTAAATTAAATCCCTTTGAATAATATTAACAAATCTTGCCACCTTTCGCACTGAAATGCGCCTCATTGCAAAGTTTTTTTTATATATATAACCCATTTACGCCACGATTCGTCATATGTTTTCTTTCCTTGATATGCATAACTATATAACTACACAGAGTTGCGCCTTTGATGCGAGGCTTGTAGTAATATAGCTTGTCAGTAAATTTACCCTCTGTTATGGCAACCCGTCATCAATTTTCTTCTAATGACGTTTCTACGGAACTTCGTTCTGAGCCAGATTAACTTAATTTGAACCCTCGCGCCCTATTTCTCACGCGTTATCACCGCATCAAATCCTGACTCACTCCAGTGGACTCTGTATTTCTAATTTTCTGAACAGGACTTCCCATTCAAGCCTCATTTCACCCACGCCATCTACCTGTCTTTCATGTTCCATCTTTTATGGTCTTGTCATACTTTTAATGGAATGCATGAGTTACTAAGGTTTCATTGTGAAAGATTAGTGTCCAGTTTTACGGAGCTCAAAATGTGAAATAACAGTTACATGTGCTTTAATCTGCACATTCCTAGATAAAAAAGAATACAGTATGAGAGATTTTGGACTGAATAGCATTCAGCACTTCCCAGATTTATTCCACACTGATATTCTATGTAAAAATCCTTTTGAAGATTAGTGTCTTCATCAGCCACACTGCGAGAACATGATGTTGTAGTTTCAAGGTACTTTAAACTTGTTTTTATTGGGATTTGTTTGTCTTTGTGTGAAGACGTTCTGCATTCAGCTGACGGTACAGTACTCACTGAATACGTCAAATGTAATCCAGAAGCCTCTTCGAAATTCCTACTGTAATATTACCCTCTACTTCTTCCCTTGTAACTATTTATTACGGCCTTTAACAAGCTTTTGTCTCTTATTTTTCGAAAATACTAAGATCATGTGTTTAAATGGTTTAGTATATTTTTGTGCGGGACCTTTATGTAGTGACGGTCTGACTTCTTTTGTTTCAATCCTTCTTTTTATACACATACATCCAATTTAAAATTGTCCTCTCGGCCGACCATGTTGTCTTGCTGCTCAGCTTATGTTACCGCAATTCACGGTCCTTGTTTTACCGATTCTATAGATCACTGTTATTTCTTGCCTTTGCATAACTTTCCCAGATAAATCTCTAGTGGACAAGGACATTAAAACTGAATCATCCCCGTTTTTCCATCTCCCCGTACCGCCAAAGTTGCTACGTAGTAATTCTCCTCTTAGCCACGGTGCTGTTGACATCAATTACTAGTGTAAATGGGTGGAAAGTCTTCCAACTTACCCGTACAACACGTCAACGTGGCAGCCCTGCTTCGGAGAACAGCTTTGTGTCTCGCATCACCCACAATGTCCTTTTGCCAACTCCACAGCACCTCTGTGGAAGTTGGGCTCCGCAGAAATACGATTCAATAATATTACTATTACTGAGACTATAACCGGACTGTGTGTCAGTCATTGTGGCTGGTCTGCCTGTCTGTCGGTAAACAACAAAACTCAGTACTGAATGCAGACTTTTCTACAAGTACTGCAGTCCTAGATTTCGGTGACAGTCTTATTCCTGTAATGCCGCAGAGAAGGATGTAGCTTCCCACCCCCCTCCAACCCGCTTTTCGCCATCATCCGTGGTCGGTAGTCTGTTTGACAGTAGTTACCTATTATGAGGAACTTCGTACTATCGCTACTAGTTTCCTTCACTTTCCTGCCTGCTTTCTGTCGGTTCAACTTCGTCTAGCGCTTATCGTGGTCGGTTTAGCTGGCTCAGACTGTCGTCATGCTGTACAATATCTGACATGTCGTATACATGTTTCAACCGTCAGTACCACAAAATGGAACGCTGGGAGCTACGTAAAACTGTACACTACCGATCAAGCTTCTCTAGTGCTTCCGACTTCGGTCCTGGAAATTTGCAGTTCGAATCTCATCTAGAACGCATAATGTCCGGATTGTCCCCTCCTCACACCCCCGTGGTGCAGTAACCAGAAGCAAACCTCAGATGCTTCCTTGCCGGTCCTTTCAGTCCATCAAAGTCCATTTTCTTCTCATATCTGTTGTTGCTAGCTATGCGTTAAAGTTGTAGCAGCATTGTTAAATTGCTTAAACCCATCGCAAACTTTGTACATGTCCTTTTGGTTTCTTGATTATGGTTTATAACATCTTAATTTCTTGGATAATGCTATTTGTATCTGCTATACTTTAGACATATGTGTTCATAAAATTTTACCACAATCCGAAATCAGTGCTCAAAAAAAAAATCGTACCCAGTACATGTGACGGGCTACTTAATTCGCCTTGTGGTGTAATTTTATGATATTTAAAGATCGGATCCCAAACTTATATGTAGATAATGTTAAATAATGTTGCGCAACTTACATAATAATTGCTTTTTTTGTCTTATTTTCCTGGTAATGACTGCTTGCTTAGCCCGAAATATGTTGCGTTAAACTACCCAGTATATAAAAAGAGTTAGAATTGACGGTTATTATCTGTTTGCGTATCTTCATCGCAACGGTGTGTCCTCCACATGAAAAACATCATTAGTTTTGCTGTTTAAAACTGAGGGAGAAACTTTTGGAAGTAAAGTATCACGAATGGTGCGATTTATGACAAAGGTCTGGCCTGTTTGATATATTTATTATGCCCCTCGAGAGTATATCAGTTTGTCGTGTTTAATTGCCTGTGTACATTGGCTGATGGAAAATGACCACGTGTGAAGTGAAAGTAAGCTGCCCACGCCATTGTATTGCTTTTGACTGTCAGCAGACACTTCAGCATATATCTTCTTATTTCCTATACTGTATTATATGTTTTCGAAATTATGTATTTTTCTATAAAATAAGAATACATTTTGAGAATGATAACAAGGTACTGAGAACATCATTTGGATATAGGATGGAAGAAGTGGCAGGACGATGGGGAAAATTTAATAGAGAGAGATTCGTAATTAACAGAATATTGAATATTATTAGGATAATTACATTAAAGAGGATGAAGTAGATGTTGTCTATAGCACAGAAAAAAATGAAGAACACGTAAAATTTTCCGTCAGAGAAACTGAAGGAAAGAAATAATTAAGAAACGTGGGATTAGATTGGAAGATATTCAAGTGTTCTTTACCCAGACAAAGTTTAAGATTTTGAACTGTATTAATATGCATCAGGATTGGAACCAATGGCAGGCAACTGTGGACACCTTATGATGCCTTGAGTTGCATGAAAGCAAATCAGTTCCTTACAGACCTGAACAGGTCTTTCGCGCTCCAGAATTTTGAGGCTACCAGAATTTTTAGACTCTCGGCACAAGAAGGTGGTAAGGTTATCAGCCCTAGGCATCAGCCGCCTTTACCCCAGGAGATATCCCTGTTGCTCATTTCTGTTACAGGCTGAGTCGACCTCAGAGACAAAGCGCGGGCGGAAGGATTAAGTAATTTGAAACCCCCCATTGACTCCATCGGGAATCGGAACCAGCTACCTTCCGGCCTGTAACGCAGTGCCTTAACCAACTTCTCTACCGCGTACCCGGTTTCCATAAAATGCGTAAATATTTTGATAATATAGGCTTTTATTAACACAAAAACAATTCCTTCTAGTCCATAAATTTATGAAGTACATGCTCCTAGATTTGAAAAGAGATGCAACCTCCATTATGTCTGTTGTGGGTTCTACTTGCGGTACCAGGCACTGTGTAGCCCGCAGGATGTCTTAACAGATGCTGTGGTCCTTCTCGTGGCCACTAGGCGACATTATCCTGAAATATTCCAGCGGCTCACACCGTACATGTGCGTTCATCTGTTTCTCCTCTAAATAACCATTACAGTTTACAAAGCTTCCTTAAAGTAACACAAACACCAGCAACATCGCAAGAAGAATGACCTCCACTACTACTTAGGGATTCGTAAGCGATGCTTCCGAAAGCAAGACCAACAACAGCCGTAAAGAATTTTTAGTAGAGTCGAACCCGGTTACAACGACATCGGTTGATGCGACACCTCGTCTATAGCTTCAGATATTCTGTGGTAAAAGTTAGGGTACAGTTCATCCTAGAACAGGCCACGTAGGCCCAAAGGATGGAGGGGGTAGAGGTATAGCTCTACTCTTTCCTTAACCTTGGCGCTAGATGGGGGTGGTTGGTCAGTTCCACGCCACGGAAGCTTTACTCCCGGGAGAGACCCGGTACCCATTTTATAGGAGGCTGGGTGAGCCCCAGGGCCGGTCTGGCCGAGTGCGGAAAATCTCACCCCCAGCCGGGATTCGATCCCCGGACCGTCCAGCCCGTAGCGAGTCGCTATACCAACTGAGCTATCCCAGGCCACAGATATTCTGTGGTACCAAATAATTTCTCAATGTTAGCCATAACATTGCACTCCTCAGTTGGAACAATACTCGATTATAATGACGCAAAATATTCGTCCCTTTCATGACATTATGACCGAGGTCGCCTGTAATTCTGTCGACAAAGCTGGTCGAAAGATGGGTGATCCACTTGTCGGGACTCGGTCTGCAGCTCATTTGAACATGGAAGTTCGAGGGTGTTTCTGTCCACACTCTGTTCCTGTGGAGAAATTTATTGGTACTGGCGCCAGGACTGACTACAGTGCCCTTGGGAGAAATTTTTCTTAGGATTTCGGAGGGGCGGCTCCTCCTGAAAATAATGACTGGGCGAAAGGAGATTAAGATTCTTGTACTTTAAAGTCTTGTTTCTCTGGGTCTGTAGTGTACTAAGGACCACTCTACGTATTCTGGTGCCCAGTGCTCGAATCATGTGGTTGCATATCTAAAATTTTATGATTTACTCACATTCCATTCCCATATACCATATTTTAAAAGACATGTAAGCCTGTGAGAAATATTTTTTCTTGACTCCATAATTCTAAAGTATTGCTTATGTCCTAGCCCTTCTACAAGCTACATGTCATGTTTCTCTTTTGTAACTATTTCCCGTTAAATAAAATAAAATCAATCTTGCAAAAGGTTGAGAATTCGAAGCTTCTGTGAAAATCCTGATGGCAGCGCAATTTAGAAGCCGCACTGAATATTTACATACATAACTGTCTCTGTGAGACAGATATTAAAGACACCCAGAAGCACGAGCGGTGGAGAATTTGTAACATAATTAGATTACGAGAATATTACCTTATCATCTGACCGGAGCCGATACTTTGTTCATATGGTTAATTAATTTTTTAGAGTATCGAATTGTTGTTATTTTATTGGCGTACAGCCATTAAAAATGCATGGTTTTGGTGGGGAAACCTGAGATAAAGAGGCCACTTGGGAGACCCAGGCGTAGATGGGAGGATAATATTAAGATAAATCTTCAGGAATTGGGAGGTGTGGGTATGGACTGGATGGAACTGGCTCAGGGTACAGACAGTTGGCGGGCACTTGTGAATGCGGTAATGAGCCTTCGGGTTACACAAAATGCGGGGAATCTCTTGACTAGCTGACAGCCGGTTAGCTTCTCATGAAGGATTCTGCTCCATGGAGTGAGTAAGTAAGTAAGTACAATCAAATAAATGTCAATGTTAATGCATGAAAAATTAATTTATCTTCCTAATTGAGCGTAATGAGTTTTCGCTACAAGCTTTTTAGGAGTAATTAGGCAGCAGGATCTACACTACAGATGAAGACAGTAAATTCAGTGAGAATACTGATAACTTTGCAGCAAACTGCACGGTTTCTGTCAGTAGGAAGTCGTAAGCTGAGATCTAACAGCCTTGAAAACACCAAAATTCATATATGTAAATGTTTTGTGCCCCGTTAAAGACTAATATGGATATTGGTAATTTAACTCAGCCTCAGGTCGTGGCTTCGATTGCCAGTTTCATCACTTGATTTTTATTCAAAAACTACCTAATTTGTTTGACTGATTCATGTGATATAATTAATTCAATAAATATGATGTTTTGCTGACCGTGCATCTCTGTATAACCTTAGCAACTGAACAACTTGATGCACAAATTTTTTTATATAATAAGTTTATTATATTCCTCTACATGTTTCGAGCACTGTTGTGCTCATCATTAGTAGGTAAAATTGTATTATACAGCTTCTGGTATCGTCACACTCTGTAGGTGGCCGTCCGGTGCGCGCCGGACGGCCACCTACAGAGTGTGACGATACCAGATGCTGTATAATACAATTTTACCTACTAATGATGAGCACAACAGTGCTCGAAACATGTAGAGGAATATAATAAACTTATTATAAAAAAATAATTTGTGCATTAAGTTGGCCAATTGCTAAGATCAATAAATGTGGTTTAGCTATAAAATATGTGGCATCATATTAGTTGTTCGTAATTGTTGTAAAGAACGCCGTATCAGCAACAGAGCTTACTTTTTGTTCAACTTGCTAAAAATATTGATGGACAGGAGTAAAATTAAATAGCACAAGTTACTGTGGCATATTTAATTGTATTATCCCATACGTAACATAATCTTTGAGGAAAATCACAAACTCTTCAGTACTAATAGCGGCTGGTCCATGATTCTAAGCTGGAATCGTCCGAACGTAATCCACTTGGGTCATTTATTGCATTGCCTATCTGGCATGATGCGATAGTATTAATTACACTGCTTTGTTTTCAATGAATTTCCATTTTGAATCCCCTCTTCTTCTGGCCCTCTGCTTCAAATGCATGCTTTCTGTCCTGCTGTACTTTTCTTATTCTCTTCCGTCTCTCCCCTGGAAACTTGTGGCAACTTTCAGCCAAGTCCAATCGTCCAAGCCCGCTCCCTCCTTAGCCGTAATCAGTAATACGTCTTTGATTACCTGCAACAGTGTCGTTAAACAGCCAATTAAAGACCAGTTTGCCAGAAAGTTAGCTATTCCGATGGCTGTCTGGTAATAAGAATCTCCTCCATGATCGAATGAGGGAACTACCGGTTAAATGTATTGCAATGTGTTGCGATTGATTCGTTGTTTACATATCCTGAGATGCCGTCAAATTTTCATTTGTTTTTGTTTGTTTACGTAAAACTGGGTGACTTCTGCAAGCTGATAATTGCTTTGAAGTCCTGGCTCGCGAGTATTAGGGAAGAATAAAACGACATGAGATTTCCTGACTTCCTACAACTCGGATTTATGTCCCGTCATGCAATGAAGCCTTGTAACAGCACTTTTGTTCATATAATATGATAAATGTCACAGCTTATTTCACTTTAAGTTACGGGTGTTAATTAAACGCACCGACAGTTGATTTATAATACTCCATTAACTTGTACCATTAATGACACAAATTTATTACCATATTCTGCCACACTACATTTCGTCCGGAATTGAATGTCTATATGTATATTGACATTAGTGGAAAGATTTGTTTTGGCATATTTTCGAATAAAAGTAATTTCGGTACTTCCGTAATTTACAATTTTCCATTCATTATCAGTCGTGATGTTCATTCATGTAATTTGAAATGCGCTATGGACTAATCAATCAAGATTAGAGACATGTGGAATATATACGTGTTTGGAACATGTGCATCAACAAGAGATATATATACATCAGTATTAGATAACAGAGAGTTTAGACAAAATATCATTTGCAGACGAAATAAATATCACGGACTTCGATTGCATCAAAATATATTTGCTCTGCAGCGTAAGACGGACATGAATAAGTAGTTCAGATACTGAACATAAAATATGGATTTTACAAGTAAGGAAGGAAGGAAGAAAGAAAGAGAGATAGGAAAGTAGGAAGGAAGGACAGGACGAAGGAAGGGAGTAGGGAAATTAAAATATAAAAAATACGTAATATTGCGGTCTCATCTTCTGTGTGCCTTGATTTTGTTGCAGTTAGCTTGACATTACGCTTTACGCTTCTTACCCAATATCAAGATTTTGAAAATATAGATATAAGTGTAGCTGATTCAAATAGCTACGTTCACATTGCCGGTGTGTTCAGAACTCTTAAACACAAAGAATTTTTGGAGGTCTCTAAACGTAAGGCCTTAGGTGTGTTGGAGCTCCCAGTAGAATTAAAGACCAGCATGCTTAAGCTCACACTCCAGCAATGTTGCAAACTGGCTAGAACTACATAAACACTTAAACTGGACGAAAAAATTGCAGATCACAGTATAGGAATTCTGGTACCTCCTCTGGAACTATATAAACCCTGGTATGGAGCCCATATTACTCAGCTCACAATCCGCATGCTTTTTTTTTATCTGTCTGTAGAAGCACAGAAACACTGAATTAGAACATCGACTGTTTTTCTCACATTCCAGCTGGGCTGGAACTGCCAGTTGTGGAGCCTCGATTACTACTTTGAAATGTTAGTCTTATAACAATGCATTTCGCCTTGTGATATGAAGGAAACGATGCGAACTTGTATCCACCTGCAGAAAGACGTCATCTTTAATAGAGTAAACTCTGTACAGAGCTTGGCATTTAATGTACCACCATTTTGTTTTATAGCAGTGCCATTTCTTTGCTGTCTTTTTTCATGTTTAGGAGGCGGAACATGTGCGAAAATTCCCGCGCAGCCGGATATTTCTTTTTCTAGACCTGGTACAGTTATTTTACAAGAAAAGTATTCCGTAAGTGTATGTTTTAACGCACGAATTTTTGTCTTGCATCTGTCATTGTTGTCTAAACGTTCATCTTAGTTTTATCGCAATGAGAGGCTACTCACAAAAAGTGTTGCAATTTTTCTGGAATTTGAATGTACGAGTATATATTCTGCAGAAAACGCTCATTTGCCACAAGTAATTAAGTTCAGTATACTTAATTTGTGTATCACAACATCTCTTGTGAAAAAAGATAATTTCAGTTTTTCTGAAGACATAAGTAATGTGTTTCAACATGTCCTACAGTAAAGCGAAATAGCAACAACACTTAAGTAAGAAATTTTTAGCGATAAGGTTCAATTTTTGTGATTTTGAATTTATGTCTTTATGTTGGGCATTTATTCCTATGCAGCCTCGGTACTCCGACGCTGTGAATTTGCAAACCTGCCCCATTCCTCAGTGGAGGCTTGTTTTTCGGAGGCAATTTATCGCGTAAGGTTTCTTCAAATTTTGAAACGTATTGCAAATTTTCGCTTTTTCACAGACTTGTGACAGTTTCTGATTACATAGAATGCTCTACATAGAGTGTGCCAAACTGCAAGATGTTACTGTCGAGTCATTTTGAATAAATATTCTATACAACATATACCCGATTACCAACCCATATACTGCTGCGAACATTGTAATATTTAAAGTTACTGTACTGTTTGATATGTTATTTGTGCTTATGAACTACCTTCACGATTTCTCTCATCTCCTTCAAGCAGTACAATACTGTATCTCTTTCTCGCTTTGGCCCATTTGTCCGGCCTCTTAGGTCACTAGATGTACATCTCATGTCTACTGACTACTTCTTGTGGCGCACATGAAATTATGTAAACTGGTAAAAATCACACGCAAGAGAAGAATTCTTCCAGGGAATCGTGGAGCCTGCTGAATGCAGAAGGGGAAATGAAGGACTGGAATTATGGAAAGGCGCCAAATTCTCTTTTGTGACAAGTAAAATTGTACTTACAGAAAGGTGAGGGTCATTTTGAAGATTCATCGAAGTAACGTAACTGAGAATTTATATTATCTTATGTCACATAGTCAAAACTAACGTCTTTAATCTGTGTTATAACATAAGTACTTTAACTAACATAACTGAAAATTTATGGTTTTCTTTTCTCGTTTTATCTGACACGTAATTTGCTTTTGATGTTTTACATGCAGTAGGCTAAGACTTAAATTTTTGCTTTGTTTCATCGTGTTTTGAGAATCAGATTGTAGTTTTTAATACCTAAAGGATATCTTTCTTTTCTTGTGTTAATCTGATATGTAACTTTCTTGTTACGTGTGAAGTTTGAACATAAATTAATATATTGTAAAACTTTCAGTTACAGCCATGTACGTACATTAACATTCTCGTGGCGATGTAACGGATGATACTTGGGAACATAATGACATATCAATTTCTACTCGAAATGACACATATTAATAAGATCCTGAACTTTGGCACAACTTATGCAGAACATTCTGCATATTGTAAACGACTCTGTGGGAGATGAGTGTTTTGTAAGTACACTTGAAACATGAGCAGCGAACGTACATAACTGTCCGAAATTTGAGGGCTTTGTAGCTATAAAGCTTCAGTCGACCGTTTACTGTCTGCTGCATTATTAAACCGCTGAACTAAACAGGCTCTTAATCTATTGTCAGTCCAAATACAAACTCTATAAAGCAGAGTCCTTATTCAGAAGCTGTTATTCACCCAGCTGGTCAGAAATTTAGCTCCTATTATATAATTCTAGTCTCCATTACGGTGTCAAAATTATTAAGTCACTAAATTCTGTCCTGAATGAGGTGTCATGCCCTCCACACGCATTCATATTTTATTGAATGTGATTAATTTTTTTTCCCATCTAACCTCGCATCAAAAAATTTTTTCTACCCAAGTAATAAAACCGAAAAATTCGAATCTATTTTCCACAGGGTCTTGTGAACGCGGTAGAAAACTTTCGCTATCCATAAAATTAGAGAAATTTCTTGTCTAGCTGAGAAACTGTCAGCTTCTAAAGAAAAATTGTGCTTCGTGGAGTTATTCATTTATTTGGCTAGTTAAATACTTTGTTTGTTTGTTTGTTTATTTCTTTCTTTCTTTTTTAGTAGTACGACATTTCTACCCACTCATTGTAGGAGGAGAAGATTACTCTTGTCCCTGATCACACTCAAAAACGGACACACTCAGTAGGACTTCCCTGGACGAGGGATCGTCGCGTTGTAGAAACCTTTACCTTGAAACACTCATCACTCACAACAGATAGACATCCAAGCCCCCCGGCGAGACTCGAACCCGCAACCCCAGCAAGCGAGCGACCGCGATCCCAAACCTTAGGTTTCGCGGTTAGCGTAAATTTAGCCAGTCGTATATTCTGCACTCCCCCACCCCCATCGTGTCAATGTTGATTTACCAAATCCAAAGAGCCTAATGACCCAGACCGTAGAACCGAACTGATTACGAAACTAACTTCATGTAATTTCCTGGCCCTCCCCCTGCCTCCTCTCCGTTATGTCAGAACATTTCTTCTCATCACTTTACCCTCATACGTGACCTATAGTGAGAAACGAAGTTTCAACAGCTAAATGAAAAACAAGAAAAATTATAGCAGACTGTATACGGCCACGCATGTGGTCATTAATAATTTCGATTTCGTTATTTAATTTCTTAGACACATAAATTGTAACAAGTAGAGTCTTCAGTTAGAGAAGGAACAATCAGTCTCCATTCATAGAGTACAAAGCTGCTGGTTCATGTGTCCAGTTCTTGTGTGGATAAAGTAGGACCAAAGAGAAGACTTAATACAACAATCATCATGGGATATGAAACCCAAGTTGTTTTGGTGTCTATCTTTAAATGAAATCTTGACTCTCAGTTCATGTTCTGTGAAGTTTTGAAACTTCATCTTCAATAAAGCCGCATGGTGTTGTGAGATCTTTTGAATTGGCAGCTACTCTACTTTTATATGTATATCTCCAAAACAATTAATCTCCAGTCACGTAGCGGCATTTTCATAACGACTTTAAAAGAAATGCATTAGGCCCTTCCCCAACTCCCGTACAAAAATTTTCTAAGAGTTGAGAGTTCGTGTATCACTTTTTCTTCAGTGTGACAAACTTAGAAGAAAACTTTCTCCAGACTGTGAAGTAGAACGCTATTGCTTGGGAGGAACAAAGTGCAGGGAAAATCTACTGCGGGATGATTAATGTGCATATTTATGCTACTAGGAGAAAAGACCTCTTCAGTTGATTTGAGAATGAGTAGTTATTTGGCAGTTGTGGACTCTGTATCAAGGAATGGTATTTAGTATCGACTGATAAAGAGACAAATATTTACGTTGGTTATGGGAATCAAGGTGTTGAGTATTTTGTCATTCGCTTGGTACAACTGAGGAAAACCACAAGAAACGATATGCTGGATGGCTGTATATCCTATCGATATAGGCTTCTATCCGAATGCGTATCAGACATGTTAACGTTGAGAAGACATCGTATTTGGAAATGAAGGAGGTTAGAAAACAAAGAAGGAAACTGAGCAACTTGCTTCACTTCAGCGTCAGCTCCGAATCGCTTGCAAGCCAGGTGCTCCTTCAGGAGTCTAAACTGCTGGAAGCCACTGGGCCCTATACTGCCGACCGGACCTGTGGCTGGTTACGGCGCTGTTGCTCTAAGGCTGTTGTCCACCCTCACTACAGTCCCGAGCTCATGCCCAGTGACTTCCATCTCTTTGGATCTCACAAGTATAATCTGACTACATCAGACGCCGACGTGAACCATTGATTTGTTCTACGCTGGGATGCACGCTTTGGTACCGCTCTGGGGCAAATGTTAAATTTCAAAGGTGACTACTTGAAGGCCTGACGTGTGCCATCTGCTACAAGTTGGTCGCGTGCACATCAAAGTCAGAATAAATTTCTCAGCTGCAGAGTATTTGTTGTTTTTCTTGAAACTCCTTTGTGTATTATATTGAGATTTCACCTTATTCTAAAATTAATCTTTTGGCGCCGGAAATATTTTATTTAATTTTAGCACATCCTGTATATAAAATGTGAATAATACAGGAACCAAATACGTTAGAATTATGAAACAAACTGCATTTTGAAGAGAAAAAATGGAGAATATATGCCATGTTTAAAATATTCAGTACCTATACTTGTTGAATAAATATATAAAATGCAACTTTAGAGGTTAGCGGTGGGGTACGACCACTATAGTTGACATTAGGCGACAAAAGGTTAAGGTATATCTTAAGTATCAGCAATCCAAACATAACTAATTGCGTGCTACGCCGTGTCTCTATTCAGCAGCTAAAACACGCGTTTCTACTTAAGAGCGCATCGAATTTTATATCACTATAAGTTTCATTACTGCGTTCACAAAAGTTGAAAGTTGGGCTTCTGGGTTATGACCCTGTGCGGTTTCATAGATTGCTGCGAACATTTTTAACGTAAATCGCATCCACACTGGTTACTGCTGTCCTACCACAGATGGTTTCTGTGTAGATACTTTTTGTAATACGTCAACACATTTCTTTCATCTCTTACTGTCCGGTTTAACTACGCTGCATTCCATGTACAAGCCTGCTCCTTTTTGTCACTGGTGCCTTCTTAATTCTGCTGTATAACATATTCACTTATGTTCACTTATGTTCCTTTCAGCTGTTGGTTTCTCTTTAATTACGCTGTGTAGAGTGTTACCAAAAGTTTATTTTCGTCATTCTTGCCTCTTTAATTACGCCCTCTGACATGCTTACTTATGTTTTTGTTGGCATACTTTGTCTTCTTCTGTATGCTCGTACCCGTACTGATAACTGCCAATCCCAATGGCCGCGTGGTCTAAGGCGTAGTTCTGCGGCCGCTCGCTTACTGGGACTGAGGGTTGGAATCCGGCAGGAGGCAGGAATGTGTGTCTCTTATGAGTGTTGCGTGTTGTCAGGTAGAGGTCTCTGCGACGGGCCGATCACTCGTCTGGAGAAGTCATACTGAGTGTGGTGTGTCTGAGTGTGATCTAGAAACCTCAACAATGAAGAGGCCTATCTCCGCCAGGGTTTGTCGAGCCATAAAAAATAAAATAATTAAATTTTATACATAAGTTAATTCTTTATTCATGGGCTCAGTGTGTGTTCAGGAAGAGAGTTTACGTAGGTATTTTTCTTTGGGAAGTGCCTGGAAGTGTGTTGTTGTTGAGAATCGGAGATTGGTAGGTAATTATTTCTATAGTAAAGCCAACTAGATGCACCAGTGTATCAAATTTATTTTATTTTGGAATGACAAACTACATGTTTCGGACAGACAGCAGTATCTGTTTGACAAATGCCTGTTCCTGTATGTGCAGTCTTGGACTCCTGATGATGGACGGAAAGACCGTCCGAAACATATAGTTTGTCATTCCAAAATAAAATAAATTTGATACACTGGTGCATCTAGTTGGTTTTACTATAGAAATAATATTAAGATGCACGGCCCTATGAACGTCAAAATAGGTAGGTAAATGACGTAGCCGGGACACTTTTAATTTAGAGCCACATAGCCGCAGGTAGAGCCTTAGACATTGCTGTCGTAAGATTCGCGTGTTAAAGAAAATGTAATTATGTATTCCTACATCTTAGGCAAATCGTATACGTATATGTATTTATACATAAAAGTGGCTACGTAGTGTATTCGGTACAGTGATTAGAATACGTGCTGGAATACTGAGGATTCCTCGTTCGAGTCTTAACAGGGGCAGCAGATTTTTTTCTTTTCAAAAGCGTCTAGAAGGCGACGGGACTGTTTACTGGCAGCTGAGACGTGAAGCTAATTATTCTTCTCCATACAGTGCCGAGGCTAAAGAAAGAGTGGAGCTCTACCTCCTCATTACTATACGCTTTCATACCCTTCCCCGAGAGAGCTCTGCCTTCCAGATAAGCGCTCTGGGATTGTACTTACGTTTATGCATTCTTGTTTTAGTTTAAGTTACAGTAACAAATATTTTGAGTGACTTGTTACAGATATAACAGCCTGTTGCAGAATTAGTTTGCATAAATCGGTAGAATTAATACTGTACCAGCCAGCTGGCCAGATGTAGAGCAGGCTGATGGCCGAAGGTACAGGCAGGTAAATTGTTGGATGTTTGGCATTTGCAAAAAGAACATAAGTAAAACTGAAAATTCTGAGGTGACCAACTTTACACTTTACATTTCAACAGAATGGAATTTCACAACAGAAGATTCTGTCAAATTATTTGATTTACTTAGTGTTTATAATATGTAAATTTATGGTGGAATTACTCCATTTTTTTAACTTAGACCGTAAAAGGTAAAGTGATCTCATTACAGGCCCGGTGTGGCCCAAAGGGTGGGTAGAGGTATAGCTCTACTGTTCCATGACCGCGGCACTAGAAGGGGGTGAGTGGTCAGCAGCACTCCCTGGCCGCACTTTACCCCCGGGAAAGACCCGGTACCCATTTTACAGGAGGTTGGGTGGGCACCAGGGCCGGTCTTGACGGACGGAAAATCTCATCCCCAGAGGAATTCGATCCTGGACCGTCCAGCCTGTACTCAGTCGCTATACCGACTGAGCTACCCGGCCCACAGAACTTAGGCTGTATTCAAGACAAAATTTAATTTGGCTTGCTTCAAATTTACTGCCATGGATAATGTAATTTGTGTGCTAATTTAGACAAGAATGTTATAATAGTGTATGATATATTTGCTACCTGGCTGAACGTACGTTTCGTGTACTGGGTGTGATGAACCCTGCAAATAGAAGTAATATTTATCCCCGAAACATTGTTACGTGTTTATCAGACTACACGGCTTCGTGCCTAAGAACGCTGTACTCTTTCGCGAACTTCGTCTTTTTCTTCTGCACTTTTAACTTCTTTCTAACTGGTGTAAAATCGGATACCGGCAACCGCTGAGCGACAGGTTTTCTGTCTTTAGTTCCCTTACTTTCTCGCAGTGAATGATGGAGCTTAAACACTGGTCACATGTGATCGTTTCTTGTCCAACACCGAAAATTATTCGTTCTTCTCCATAGCGTTCCAGGAATTGTGTTCTGAGGTGTGTCACACCGAACTATCTACAAATCCATTGACATCCCAACAATTTAGCTTAACAATAGCACGCAGAATGATGATGAGATCTCAACATCACCACGCAAATTAAGCACATTATATAAACTCTTTTAGCAGAAAATTGTCAGAACATGAAGATGGCTGCTATAGGCCAAAACATGTAGTTTTTCCTTTCTAATAAACACCATCATTTAGCCATAATTTATAGTTTTTTTTTGACGGAATTCACCTCACCATATACTGGAATTGTGTGTGACTTTCTCCTCGCCAATATTTCAGTATTGCTTAATCGACGCTGGATAGTAAGGGGCATGAAGATGGGAAAATCATTTGAAATAGATGAAGTGTTGATCACATTTAACAGTACGGGAGGGGGAGACACGTTTTTTGGCACTACGCCACTCATCATTTTTATGCATTCTTTGCCCTAAATGTATAAATATGTTTATCTCAGTATTTAACCAACTTGATGCACAAAATTTGTTTCACAATAAGTTTTATTTC
>Ga0136643_10005518_pt1 | contig 17857 bp, 7 predicted proteins | sample TergutLab28metaG_FD_96883 | JGI IMG/M metagenome (GOLD analysis project Ga0136643, IMG submission 96883) | Labiotermes labralis P1 segment gut microbial communities from Petit-Saut dam, French Guiana - Lab288 P1 (version 3) (version 3) | ecosystem: Host-associated > Arthropoda: Insects >...
TCAGCAGCACGCTCCGGCCGCACTTTACCCCCGGGAAAGACCCGGTACCCATTTTACAGGAGGCTGGGTGGGCCCCAGGGCCGGTCTGGACGGGCGGAAAATCTCGTCCCCACCGGGATTCGAGTATGATTAAAACCATCCGATATTACAGTTAATACCTTAAGCACTCCGTGTGATCAACAAATGTCTAATTATGTTATCGTTAAAAACAGATAAAATTAGATGTGTTGAAGTTGCTTTTCAGTTGTATATACCTGTTAAACACCCTGTTGATTAAGTAAATATGTGTACCGTAGTGGAGATGGCGACCGAAACATGTCGGTGAATAGGAAAAAATGATAAAATAAAAAATATATTTTACTGGTGTCCATCTGTTGGTTTGTTACACAATATAAATACTCGTTAATGTACGGATATGGAACATACTGATCATCAGGATAGCCCTGTACCACCTAACACGTCATAACTGTAGTCTATGCAATTTACACTGAGCTTCGAGTGATGACGGTAGTTGCTATATTAGTCGCGTGTGCGCCTCTGATCGCCCATATCAAGAACATCTCATCTGTCTGGAAGTTACTGGATATACTGCTAACACTGAAAAATCTCAGAATAAACACGGGAAAAAAAATATTTGAAAAAGAATGTTGCATTTGTGACGTCCGCTTGAGACGCTCATTTCACCTAAAATGTTTACTCCATAATAATGACCTTATATTACAAGCATTACTTCGAGTACAAGTAATCAGATATGCTCAAAAGTTCTTGACAGAGTGACTGCTCTTGGTTGATACAGCCAGAGTCCACACGTTCACCAAGCTCTGCTGAAATTCTCGACGCCACATTACACTTAACAGATGGAAGTAATACGGTCACACAGAACACGTCCAAAAACGCACCTCTGACATACACATTAAAAGTGTGAACCACTACTTCCAAAGCCACAGTAAGATCACCGACACAGGAGCTGGCTAATAAACGCACGTTCACAGCTATCCATAGAAAGAAAACTAACCGTATACAAGACAATACTGCGACACATCTGGACATACGGGATAGAGCTATGGGGATGCAGCAAGCCATCCAACACCAAGATCCTCCAAACATTCCAGTCAAAAATGTTCAGAATGTTCAGCAGTGCCTCCTGGAACGTCTCCAACCAAACCCTGCACAGTGACTTCGATATCCCGTACGTAACGGAAGTGGTTCGAATCAACGCCAACATATACAAAAATCGCAGCACTGAGCAAAGTAATCAACTGATCAGAGCTCTCTTCAACCCCTCAATCGACGACTCAAACGATTATGGCCGGAAGACTTAGCTCAATAGCACAACTCCAGTGAACCACCGATGGATGATACCTGCCTCACGACCTCTTCTTACCTCAACCTTACTAATTACTCTAACTAATTGAGTAGATTGTAATTTGCAATATACAATTAAAAAATAAGATCACCGACAAACGTCCTGTTACAACCGGAAGGCCAACTGCCTCCTACCTAAATCTGTTGCTTTGTTGCGGATAAGACTTTGATTTCAAGATCTGAATACAACGTCAACACTGTCAGTCGCAGTAATGTGTGATGTCTGTTCCGAACTGCATTGTCTCATCACCGGAGAACACTTTATTTTCTATCAAAGTGAAACCACGAGCGTTAAAATAAGTTTCCGTAGGCCTTCCTCGTACTGTGCATCCTACCCTGCCGTTGGTCTTCATTCACTATAAATCTGCTGGTAACATATCAAGTAACCAACAACGGTAACTAAAGATCAAAGCCAAAGCCAGACGTTTCACAAGATCTCAATCCCCACACTTATCCGCCTAATATCCATCCCAATGTTATCCACCCACGTCTCCTCGTAAACAGTACATACGAAGTCACAAATCCTTTTCTGATTTTGTTTTCAGTTACATATATGCCACCTGGAGAAGCGTCAAGTGACGTTACAGATTTCGGGAAGACAAACACGCACTCATGGAAAGCACACAGTTTGCCAATGACGAAATGTTCTGGCGAATTAAGGAAGCAGTAGAACTCTAACGGCTTACTTATCTACGTAGCGTATGTTTGGTCCAACATCTAGCACTCTATGCACCGTTATTATTGTTGGTAGTAGTAGTAGTAGTAGTAGTAGTAGTAGTAGTAGTAGTAGTAGTAGCAGTTGCAGTAGTAGTGGTGGTGGTGGTAGTAGTAGGAGGAGTAGTAGTAGTAGTAGTAGTAGTAGTATCCTTGTTATAACCTTCATGCAGGGTATTTAGAATTATACACCTGTAACAAACCATATTTCTGTGGTATATAGTGTTGCAGCCGTTATTCATTTCCAATTTGTGTTACATATAACGTTATTTCGCCCGTGAAATATGTTGTGTATTATTATTATTAGTAGTAGTAGTAGTAGTAGTAGTAGCAGTATTCTTTCATGTTTTAACTTAACAATTCTAACACCATTTACGCAGTTTGTTACCTGATTTGATATCTCTTTTCCATGCGTTCTCGCTTGTGAGTTGTTAAATGACATACTCTTTCTCTCACGCTCTGTGCTCTTCTGCAATTGGCCTTATGCCTGTTGTGCCAAAACACCACAGTAAAGAAATGTACTGAACTGAATTACTGTATTTAGATTTTGCGTAAAACTTAATTACTTGCAGACAATATGTGACGTTTGCCTGATACAGCCATAAAATTTCTCATCGTTGCCATATTAGTAACTGTTGGCTTACAAATCATATTTCTCGCGGGATGTTCAAGGTATGTTTGCTATCAAGCTCTGTGCCAATGCCCCACACAGAGAATTAGGTACTGTCATCGAAATGCAAGCTATAGAAGATTATGGAACGGGAGATACATACTAATTTTTTTTTACGTTGTTCGACAGCCCTAGTGTCCCTAGGCCTCCTCACAGTTGAGGTTTCGAGATCACGCTCATACAAGACACACTACACTCGGTACGACTCCTACGTACGAGTGATCAGTCCGACGCACAGACCTCCCTCATGCCAAACAACACTCACAAGAGACAGACATCGATCCCTCTGGCGTGATTCGAACTCACAAACCCAGCAAACAAGCGACCGCAGTCCCACGCCCTAGACCGCGAGGCCAGTTGCATATCTGTTCAAGATCTATTAGATTCCATATGTCACTTCAGGATCCTAAACCGACTTAATGTTGCTCGCGCCTTAAAAGTTAGGGCACCCGCATGTTATTACTGAATGCAGTCAGAACGTCTGAACTTCGTGCGACCACCAGTGGCAGTACGTTAACACCTAGCTTCGACAAAATTGATTTATTCTTCAGACATGTGAAACTGAGAGAATACTCGAGCGCGCGCTATGGTGATTCCATTAGCATATTTCGTTTCCCATTTTAAGTAAGGAAAGCAAGTAAACATATACATATACCAGTTTCACGCAAAACAAAAACACACTTTGACAGTCAACATGAAGCAGAATTAAATTACTATGACTACTCTAAACGTGGGTCACACTAATGCCAATAAAAAATTTCGTCATTGTCCGTTAATGCCTTGAACTTGTGCAAATGTTTCGTATTGAACACCCTCGGGTACAGGGCGCCAATGACCTCCGCATTATTCGTTCACTCTGTGAAGACAGAAAAACACTTTAAGAGGCTGTTCCTCTTACTACACACATGGAACTGCGGCCAGCTGCGACGCAAACCTATATTCTGAATATTAAATTTTCTTGGATATAAAGTTACAAAACTCATTAACAGCACGACATTTCTAAGTTACGAACGACAACTTTCAGTGCCCTATAATAATTTATAACTTACGCTGGCCCTTCTACGAAGGCGAAGCACAATAAAAGGATAGCGGTTTTCCCGGAAATGTTAAATTTCTACTTACATTTCTCACCTTTATAAAATGCGTCCAAATGAGTGGAATTTCAGAAGCATATTTCTCTCTTTGACTTCCAACGAATCCTACACAAGCTCTACTCATTCTGTCTCCTCGTAAAGCATATGTAACATATGTCATAACCGTGTGAGCCAATTTTAACTTCCACAGCACCCTAAACGATTACAGGGCTCCGTTATATTGGCAACAGGAAATTTTATTAAAATAAATATATCTCACATTCGCAGACTGCTTGTATACATAGTGTAAACAAAACCGTCCCCTGAATTGCGTTCTGGTTTTCAAATGGGGGTATTAATCACGGGCTATTAGGGCATTCAATGCACTACTAATACTACGTTATTCTATGATTTTATGTTACTCGTTTCAGTTACTTGCGGATGGCAACTGCACATGTCGGATGAAATTTTAAACACTGTGGCAATTGGGGGTACGTACCCAAGCACTGCTAAGTTCTACCATTGTTGTGGGACATTTCATGCAACCCCCAACACGTGAAGGAAAAGCATTTTAAGAAGCAAATAAAAAATCACTTTCTCATATCCTAATGGTTGCTAAAGACCGTCAGCAAATAGAATTTGAACTCACAGACCAACATTCTGGTAAAGTTTGATTTGTCCTACAATTGCATCTAGAAATGGTCATTCAAATTATTGCATAAGGGCAGATATAACCTATCGTAGTCGTCTTTTTTTGTTGTTGTTTTCTCAACAGAATTAACGACAAAATCACGCCATAAAGACAGAAAATAAAACCTTTGAAAACGTGGTAAAGTACAGATATTTTATAAGAAGTTTAGAAGCCAAATTTCGTGCATGAAGAAATTAGCAGCAGATCAGATGCAAGAAATGTCTGCTATCGCTCGGTCCTGAATGTTTTGTCTTCCCGTCTTCAACGTGAAAGTTCATGTAAATATACCAACTATAGTTCTAGTTGTAGTTAAAGTTTTATACGGGCCTGAAGCTTGGTCTCTCACGTACAGAAAAGAGCATGCTCTAAAAGTGCTCAAGCTTGTGGAGCTGAAGAACACATTTGGGTCTAAGGGGAGGCGGCTACAGCAGAATGGAGAAAGTTGCATAGTGAGAAGCTTTATGATTTGTATTCCTCATCAAGTATCATTCGATTGACCAGACCAAGAAGGATGAGACGAGGCGAGTACGGGGGACATCAGAAATTCATTCCAAGTTTTGGTGGTCAGACTTGAAGGAAGGAGGCCACTTGCAACAGCTAGGCGTAGATACGAGGATAATCTAAAATGAATGTTAAAGGGCGGCACTTAGGGTTGTGTAGGGACATATGGCGGGCTCTTTTGGTGACGTCATGAAACATGGGTTTCCATTAAAGATCAGCTGGGAAACTATTACCTTCTCAAGAATGATTCGGTTCCATGCACTAAGGAAGTAATTTGGTTTTTGTTTTGTCATCAGAAAATCTGTTCCAAGGAGAATAATAAAGCCAACTTTCGTACTGCATAGACATACGAACGTATCACTTAGTGCTACTGTTGTTCCATCGTATTTTTGCAAAACACCCAAATACACGTCCTCTCGGTATTAAGTATATTGTATATAACCTCAAACTTTCGCTTCGTCGCCATATTTGTAAATGCAGACCTACAAATTGTATTCCGCACACAACGTGCAGGTAGATTAACCTTCTGGCGCCGGAATGATTTTTTAATTTTAGCACATCCTGTATATAAAATGTGAATAATACAGGAACAAAATATGTTATAATTATGAAACAAACTGCATTTTGAAAAGAAAAATACGGAGAGTATACACCATGTTTAAAATATTCGGTACCTATATTTGTTGAATAAATATATAAAATGCAACTTTGGAGGTTAGCGGTGCGGTACGTCAACTATAGTTGACTTCAGGCGTCTAAAGTTTAACGAAACATCGCCGCACCTGACTTCACAGGAACTGCCCCAGTGGAGCACTACTGATTTCCACAAAATTGAATAAACTGTCACGCGGTTGACACGCAGTTCCTTCACGCTCCACAAAAATGCAGCATCAATACATGTCCAATATTTTCATAAGACCTGCGACAACTTGTCATTAAAGGCGCCTGAAGTTACATGCGATTCCCCCTCATTATTAACTAACGTTTACGCTGTTCTTAGTAACTGACCAGCTTAATGCACAAATTTTGTTTTATAACAAGTTTATTATATTCCTCTACATGTTTCAAGCACTGCTGTGTTCATCATCAGGGGGTCAAAATTGTATTATACAGCATCTGTTATCATCACACTCTGTAGGTGGACGTCCGGTGCACCGGAAGGTCACCTATAGAGTGTGATGATACCAGATGCTGTATAATACAAATTTGACCTCCTGATGATGAGCACAACAGTAATCGAAACATGTAGAGGAATATAATAAGCTTATTATAAAACAAGAATTTGTACATTAAGTTGTTCAATTACTAAGATTATACTGAGATGCAAGGTCAGCAAAACATAAAAAAAAAAGTTTACGCTGTTGTCAATATCAGCTGTATGAAATTTAAGGAAAAAATACGGTGTTAAGAGTGGCCTCCAACTATGTAACGTTTTTACTGTTCCGTGAATATCGGTCAACTGATTCAAAACATGAGATGGGGATGCCTAAGCCGAAAGCATGGTAATTTCATACGCCTACTTAATTCCCTCCCAAGTAAAGTTACCAGACATCCTACGCCCAAACACACGTCAACCTAATTAATACCAGTGTCCATCTACTGGTCGGTTGAAACCAACTTAAAGGACTAGAGCTGACGTTTCCCCACCCTTCATACAAATGGAGCAGCTCTAACCAACGGGAGTCGAAGTGACATGCAACAACGCCAGCCAGACGGACAATGAAGAGGTCAACCAGCTATTACAAACCTGCAAAATTGCACAAGCAGCCAGACACTCGAGCTTCCACTGCAGAACTGTGTGAGCTACACAACAGCCCACAGCAAATTCTGAACGCTAGGCATGATGGTGACGCATTGCACAAGAGGTAAAGGTGGCTGAACACTTCCCCAGTTTTGTTACGTTGGCCATACTGCAACTCTCTACAAGACACTGACCGAGGGAAGACTATAAATACGACTTTAACTCACACACCAGTTTACAGAAACGTGATTTCTTTCTTCCATATGAAAATCGCCACTATGACGAAGAAGGGTCACCAAAATTTGAGCGACAAACAAGCAGGAGCTTATCACTAAAGAGAGGAATGTATGAATTTACCAAAGGGATGCGAAACTACATAATTATATTACGAATAGTTGTGCGCTCTGTATTCTCACACCAGATTCCAGAACGCAGTCGTGGCACATTACAGCTCACAAAAAAATACCTAACGAATTTTCTTATTAAATTGTACCAATACTTACATCTGAATCTCTCGATTTATGCAACACATAATCACAAGTGTTTAGAACTCTTCAGCACTCGACAGGTATCAAGAAAACAGCAAATAAGGATCAGAAGCAAAAAGCAAATAAAGCTAGGGGGCAACAAGGCATAAGTTACCAGAAGGTGTGGGGGGGAAGGACTTAGGGTAAAATATCGCTAAACTCACTCAAAGATCAGGAATATAAAAAATTTACGTATCCTGTTAATACGAAGACTTACTAATTTCAAGATGCGGAGAGGCGTGAAAAATTTAACTTTGTGGAGAGATGAGGGACGGCTTTCACAAAGAGTCAACATCACGAAACGTCAAGCAACTCGACGACTTTGCTATGTTACACATAATGAAGTTTTATGATGGTCATCAAACTTACGTCACGTCCCCTGCGACTGTTTCATACTCTAACATTTAAGTACAGCCATATACAAATATAAACAAAAGCATTTACACTGAAAAGGCTCTTTTACAACTTTTTCCATTAGCCTTACAGTCGCTGGCTGCAATGTCTGAACTTCCAGTTCTTCTACCGACGTTCTCATTATTTAATGTAACTACACAGTTACACGAACACTATCCTAAGTAGCCTGTAATCAAGTTACTCCAGAAATTCTCCGCCTTTATGTTGCCCGCAAGTTCTTTACAGTATTCACAAGAGGCCCTTACCGGCCCCAATTCTGAGCCAGATAAATCCAACCCACAACCATCAATTCAGTACCACAGAGATCCACTCACATTAACCTCCCACTTACGCCTGGATATTCCAAATGGTCTCTTTCTTCCCACCGTGTTTAACCTTTTGGCGCCGGAATTATTTTTTTTAAATTTTAGCACATTCTGTATATAAAATGTGAATAATACAGGAACCAAACACGTTAGAATTATGAAACAAACTGCGTTTTGAAGAGAAAAAAAACGGAAAGTATATACCATGTTTAAAATATTCAGTACCTATATTTATTGAATAAATATATAAAATGCAACTTTAGAGGTTAGCGATGCGGTACGACCACTATAGCTGACATTAGGCGTCAAAAGGTTAATCCCTCTCACGGGCAGCTTTGAACATTTCACTGTCATCTACTTCATCGTCCTAGCATGGCGAAAACTACTTCCGAATAATATGTTCCCCTCACAACATCTACACATCAATGTTTCAATCAGATATGGGGAAGTGACCGCCCCTACACCACTCTCCAGACACATTCAGCCTTCGTTTAGCGCCTATGGAACTTAACATTAAATTTCCTAAGTGAAAACATACAAAGGTTCGTGAAAACGCAGCTGAGAAGCAACACACAGATGCTTCAGAGATGCACTGCTCTTGACAGCACGTACAGTAGGTCCACCTCTCAATCCTTTTGATGCCGTTAACGGACAGATACGGTTTCCACTATGTGACACGTGGTTTGTGACGGTATGTTTGGCCTCTTGTCGAAAATAAGGTGCGAATTAAATCTGAGTATCGGGGTTCATCATTACACAACTGGCCGGACAGTAAATTCGGTATATCGGCTAGGCTACGTGCTGGAAGAGGAATCTAGGTTTGATTCCCGGCAGGCGACAGAGATTTTTCTCTTCTATCAGCTATAGGACCCACTCCAACACCTCATCTAGACGGTAGTAGGGGCTCCTTTAAGTGTGGTAAAGTGGCCAAGGGTGTAAACCCGATCATTCACCGCCATCTAGACAGAGTTTAATGATGCAATGAGCTATCCCCTACTCCCTTATATTCTCTCGTGGTGTCGGTCTTAATTACACATGACAACTTTACCTTTAACGTCATGAAGGTATATGAGACTGGGTACAAGAAACAGAAGCTTACAAGATGTTGACAAGAGTGACAAAAAACAGGGATAACAGGAGCTACACAACATGTCAAAAGAGAAATCACTAGACCTTGGCCTAGAAGGCATCCTCTTACCAATCCCATGAGTGATTTGGAAGTCTGAAGTCCGAACTCGCAGACAATGATGACGAGATGTCGCAACGTTATCCACTGCAACGTTGTACTTTTAGTCAAACACTGCTGCTAAGTCGATTACTAAGGTTAGGCCTTGGCTAACACAATGAAGACCTAACGACATACTGAAACACACCTACTGTTAATTCATAACTGTTAAGAAGATACCCATAATTATGGAATAATTCCAAATTCATTGCGCCTGTTTTTATAAACTAAAGCTCGTCACACATTCAAAATCACGCTGTCCCGCAGGGATTACAATACTTACGAATATTCAGTTTCATTTATATTGCATTCAATCCGCTGTTTACAGATAAATATTTAAATTTTCACCAAGTAATAATCTGCAAAAGTTGACAGCCAATTTGCGATATCTCTTTCATGTTATTTTAAAAAAAAAAGGGGGGGGGGGGGTCTTCTATGTTGCTGGGATTCGGTGAGATCAATAACCATAATTTCCTCGCAGACTTGCGAGACAGCAGGACATGCAAAAACAGACAGTAGGACTACTTCATGTCCTGAACATTAGACAACACAAAACACACTCCACCACCAGTTACGTACATCACAGTAACATGTGTGCCTCAGATGCCAATGTTTTGAAGTCAATAACTGCGTTACGAGCAGAGCAATCATTGAAAATGGCTCTTGTTTCAGCTCACCTCTCAGCCAGTCATTCCCACTAAAGAGCTGTGACCTTTCCATGAGCCTAATGCTTAATTAAAGGCATAGGATGGTAATTAAAACAAGGTACATTGTTGTTTCACATGAAATGTTACAAATACTAGCAACACTTCGGAATTAATTCAACAGCCAATTCACAACAGCATCCAATTACGTAAATAACCATCGTTTTTAGGCAAATCAAACAGAACCTTGAGAGTAAACTGCCGAGCCCCAATGCTGGGAAATGACAACTTCAAAAATGTTCCCTGAATTAACGCATTTGTATATGTCGATCTAGCGAACTTCGCAACTTGTCGTTTTGTCTCCGTACCTTCTTACTACATCACCGACTGCGAGGTGTTTACCTCACAAGACGCGCATTATTAACCAATAAATTCTGTACAATCCCACAGCAAAACAAACAGTTCTTCAAAATACTATGTACCTGAACTACTTCGTTGTTTGTTTTGAACTGTCACAGACACAGACCATTACGAACCACTATGAAACATGGCTTGCCTAAATGCACCTACCTGTCTAATATAGTGACATGGCTTGCCTAAATGCACCTACCTGTCTAATATAGCGCCTTGGCTCAAAGCCAGAAACAACTTCAATCAACAGACATGAAGGAAGCTTTTGGGCTTTCGTAGCGGCGAAGACGAGGCCTTCGTTCATGCGGGATGTCGCGCCGTGTCACTGGGCCCTACGTTTCGAGACATCCTAGAGATCTCAATAAAATCTTATCAGGCTGACAGATGAATAATGTCGCCGAAAAAAACTTCAAGACATACAACCAAGCGGTCTCATTCTCAATGTGAATATAACAGGTCTTCCTGAAGGGCGGTCTGTGCTGTTCTGATGATCACCATCAGAAACGCCTTAGAAAAGAAAACTATTACAATGCAGAGGAACTCGCCTCTTTATAGCCTATTTAACTAAGATCCACTTAACACTATCCTCCCACTTACATTTCTTATTCATGTAATTTTCTAGTACTCGGTTCCAGAATTCTTCTTGTAATTCCCAATTTTGGGCCTAGCTAACATGTGGTCGAACAATGCAAAATAAAACACTTAACGAAAGAAGTCTGCCAGTTAAAATCGACTGGACGCAGATTCTCTGTAACCCCAGAGCTGATGTTTATGTCTGGGCTGGGACGATTTTCCCCTCGTTGTAAAAGTTCAGTGCCATAAATTCATTCCGCCTCCGCGCGTTTTCATTGCGGGCAACGCTCGTTCAACAAACACACCTATTGTCATAGCTGTTTATTGTGCTGGTACAAAAGTCATCCTTGCGTCTCCCTCAAGTTACCATAATTGTTTATCTTGTGGCAGAGAACATTACGAGTAAACATTTGATAGCGTGAAGTGCCTAACCCTTCTTACTTTGCCCAAATTGCAATTACCTTTAGTCATCAGAGCAGTTATCAGCAAATTAGGGTTACATGTTCAGACTGCACTGGGATACTATGCATTAGTGACGGCAAAAATCGGGGATAAGTTGGGATAAAGTCTGTCAACACTGAGGTACAAGCACAAACTCCGTCGTGATGGAAATTATTCAGAGACATGACTCACGAAGCGGTACACTTAATTACTTCAAAGTCTTAATAATCTCGTCATTACAGACTGGAACACCTAACAAAACAGGAGTCGTAATTTTTTTTTAACTTTTCCCTTTGACAGGTGGGAGGACACCTGCACAAGAACTGTGATCTGGATCTCCGTCGGATATACTTCGTTTAATTCATATCACAGATGTAACAAACGTTCGTCCTAATACTGAGGAATTTCAGTTATTTACCTAGTACAAAAATCTTCCGTCTTCAAAGATCTCTCCATCTCTAGTGTGTTTGCTAGAAGACAAGAATAAGTTCCGTAGCACATAAGCGATCTACGAAGGTGGGCTGATAAGTTTTGTCTCCACTGTAATGTTTTATTTACATTAGACATATCTGGATAAAACTGTTTCAGTGTAGTTGCATGGTATAGCTCTTCGATCATACTTCACCTTGAACACACACATGCTTACAGTCCTCACCCAGTGCACATCGAAATGGAAGAGTTTTCAGACGTTCGGTTCAAACAGCGTGCTGTTACTGAATTCTTAACCGCGTAAAAACTTCCTACAACTGAAATTCACAGGCGAATGCAAGCAGTTTATGGTGATCAGTGTCTTGATTGAGTACAGTAAGACGCTAAGTAAGGCGGTTGAAGATGTGAAGTCTTCACTGAGGAAACGGTTTCAAAAACAAAACACCAATCTTTTTAAGGACGTATTTCAAAAACTAGTGCAGCGTTGGCGGAAGTGTATTGAAGTGCGTGGTGATTTTGTAGAAAAATAATTATGCAGCTTTGAAAATAATTGATGTAGGCATATTTCTTTTTTCATTATTATTAAAATATCCTTTCCCGTTCATTTCCTATTTAAGTGGAGGCAAAACTTATCAGCCAAACCTCGTATATCCACCACTGCGTCGTACCTTGATAACTGCTTAATGCAAAAAGCGACCACTGCACAGAACCTCGTGGTCAAATAACAGAAACTATGTGTAGTGTCACACACTCTTGCAACTTCAGTACCCTTCTTTGCTTCTGTCCACGAGAGGACACATTTATCAGACTGCCACAATAACCAAGCACTTGTAATATACGCCTACAGTTTGTTTTACTAAAAGCCCAGGCAAGAAACATGAGTTTTTCGTAAGTTACGGGTTAAGTTAAGATAAAGGTCATGCAGGTACGAAATTTCAGCAATACAGTAAAGTGAGTGACTTAAATGTCACAGGTTACGCAGCCTTTTGACTGTATTAATGTAACTCTGTGTCACATGTGTGCCAGCGACTGCCGTTCCTTACTGTATTGTTTGCGTTTTTCACACAGAAGACTAATAAACTGAAAGCCACAAAACAAATAGGTTTTCATAAGTTACTTCATGATTTACATCAAATGCTGCGGGTATTTGCTGTCGAAGAAAAGAGATGATCGCCCTCCATGAACATGAAAGAATTATGTAGGAAGTGGCCGTAGCCAATTGCAAAGGTAACCTAATGTCGCCGACTGTGGTCGCCACAGATTTGTAGTGTCTCAGGTCCTTTATCAGAAATCTTTGGCAGGGATTTCCAGTTTCATTGGCTATAATAAACTCTAATTTTCAAGACTAGCGTTATCTGTTGAAGTGAGAGGATGGTCACAAAACTTGTAGTTCTGACTCATCAGATAACGTACTGGTAACGACATATGACTAATCAATCCGGATGGAGGCATAGTTCCTTTGTATACACCACAGGGAAGATAAGCACAACAGGCTACATTTATGAGAAGCGTGACTGTTGAACTACTCATACTACGTGTGCTGTCGTGAATGGTATCGCCTATCAATCCACCCAACCACAATTATTTTCAACAAAACTGAATCCTAAAAGGCAGGTTAAACATATGTAGCAAGCCTCGTAAGGGACCTCCAGCAGGTAAGATACAGTCCCATTCCAGAATTCGCCCGGAAGAAGTGAGGAAAACTATTAAAACCTCCATCAGCATTGTTGGTGTCCACGTACGTATTCCATGTGGCCATATTCTAATTCCTCGATGGACTGTAACTCTTTGTGTCGTAAATTCGCCACAATTCAATACAATACAATAACAGGGTCTTGTAAGTTAAGCGCCTTGGCACCCCGTTAATTAATTGAGATGCCTTACGGAGTGGCTCACAATCTGTGGGTTTCAACACCAAATTCTGTTGTGAAGAACTCTACCACGGGTCAAAAAAGTTACATCCAAAGCAGTTCGTCATTTCTAAATGAACGTGGCGATGATGTCTCGATAGAAACTTCATGCGCACCTATAAATTAAGCTGCAATCGCCATAAAAAATGAATTAACTGCACCTTTTTAGGCGAGTGCAGTCAAATTACTTTTCATTCCGTTTCGACTAATACGGCCCTGCATGTCAGGATTCACAATTATAATTCCTAAAAAGGAAATGTATAGTTCCTTCGATTACAGTGAATACAGCCAGCTTTTACCGTTTACCCCGCCCGTCTGGTTCAGTATCGTACCGGGTACTTGACAGCGCCATCATGCCTGCGTGTCTCTATGAAAGGGTTATCTTCGGAAACCATCGCTAGACACAAGCATTGTAAATTCTCGTTGCAACCTCTACGATATTCACACTACCCATAATACAGTTTGCAGTACAGTGTCTGTCGCAATGTTTGTCACTAAGGCCTTCCAATAAAAAAAAAACCATTCTCAGGTAGTTACAAACAGTGACAAAGACACGAGCAATTGACGAGGATGTTAAGGTCAGTATTATACACAGTGTCGACCTTTCAGAAAAAAAAGAACCTTCTGGATTCTGGAGGACTGCTCGATCCTGTAAGAATACTTAAAGGCAAAGCAATTCACTCCGTTGTGCTTTCACTTAATACAACAAGCAATCCGTCAACACAATGTATATTGTAAAGTGTATCAGCAGCTACATGTTTCGGCCACATTAATTGCCACCATCGAGCTATACAAAACAAAATAAACAGTGTAAACATACATCAAAACGAAGTATATCTCTCCCTACATTTTGCACTCGCATGTCAACGGTTTTTACTTTCTTTTCTACAGCCCAATGATGGCTATTAATATAGCCGAAACATGTATCTGTTGACCTTAGTACGTGACCAACTTAAAGCACAAATTCTTGTTTTATAATAAGTTTATTATATACCTCCACATGTTTCGAGCACTGTTGTGATCATCATCAGGAGGTCAAAATTGGCCGTCCGGTCACCGGACGGACAACTACAGAGTGTGACGATACCAGATGCTGCATAATAAAATTCTGACCTCCTGATGATGAGCACATAATGCTCGAAACATGTAGAGAAACATAATGAACTTATTATAAAACAAGAATTTGTACATTAAGTTGTTCAATTACTAAGATTATACTGAGATGCACGGTCGGCAAAACATGAAAAAAAAATGTATCTGTTGCTATTCTTTATCAGATACCTTGAGCTGACGGATTTGTTGGTTTTATTAGACAGGCTGGGTTATTATTACTATTTGTAGTAGTAGCAGTTATCACCTTTTGTAGGGTAATTGCAATTATATGCCTGAAAGTTACCATGTCTCTAGGGTATACAGTGTTGCAGCTCTTCTATAATTACACTTTAAGGCACATGTAATGTTACTCCCCATTTTGAACGTGTATTCTTTTACAATTTGTAATTTCTGAAGTGTGTGTGTGGTGTGTGTGTGTGTGTGTACAATGCTCAATGTAGCTGTTTCCTGCACTTCATTGATTTTGTACCTTCCCGGTTTGTTGCTCAAGTATTTTCGGAATATTGACATGGTTCCAATTGCCCCGATTATTATTGATATCACTTTTGTTTTATACTCTACATGCTCTGTATTGCTGGTGTAAGGTTTTCATATTTTAGAATCTTCTTGGCTTCTTTACTGATCACATTTCCGTCCCCTCAAGTCGCAACATGTATCAGCGTACATGTTTCTCTTTTATTATCATGGATTACGCTGTCCGGTTTATGGTTAGCGATTATTATTATTATTATTTAATCATCTTCGTGCAGGGTATTTACAATTATGTGCATGAAACAACCCATGTTTCCAGGGTATGTAGTGTTGCAACTGTTCTGTATTTACAATTTGTGCTACATGTAATGTCACTTCGCCCGCAAAAAAATTGTTTGTACTTTTACATTAGGACGTGTGCAGTACCCAATATGGCTGTTTTTGTAGTTCTTTATTTTCGTGCTTTCTTGGTATGTTGCTCAGGTATTATCTAAGTGATTTTGAAATGGTTCCTGTCCCCCCTATTATTACCGGTGTCACTTTTGCTTTCACATTCCACTTGCGCTGAATATCTATTATTATTATTATTATTATTATTACACCGTCCTGCCAGACGTTCTCAAGTTCGTGGCGGAAACCTCAGTAAAATCGTCATTACGAAAATCTCTCAAGGATTACAACGTGAAACGGTCATTTGTAGGAAACTTAGTAAGGGACAGCAATTGTAAAATTCTGAGGTTGAATTTTCAACGGCCATTCCAAAAATTATCACTGATTATCAGTAATTATTAATGAATAAGAACTGCCGCAATGTGAAATGTGCATGGTGCAGCGTGTATAAGTGATCGCAAAATGGCGTAGCTGTTAAAAAGAAGGTACACTGCCTTACACGAAATACTTAATACTCTCCTGCGAAAATGGTAAGGATGGAGTAAAAATTTACAGATTACAATCACAGAAACAATATTACATAACTGAACTTACAACTAGATGTAACGACTCTCATGCTTCGTATGACGAAACAGCGTCGTTCAATAACCTAAGAATCGCGAACGCCACGTTTCGACTTTCTGAAATGCGGGTACGCAAGTAAACAACAGAAGTATGTAAGCTAAGTGACAAGGTTCACGCATTACAAAATAAGCATATTTTACCCACCACTGATGTCAGTTTTTTAAAAGTATTCTTTCTCTGCTTCTATCTCTGCCATCTTCTTTATTTCCGTGGCCTTGGAATACACCAAACGCATCAACATTCTTTTTTATTGAATTACCGTAAAACTTTACATCAGGGAACATAAATTAAATTTACATCCGAGTACAGCGCCACGTAAAATCAACAAGATGATAAAATGGGTAAAAACTGCTTATCTTGTTTTGAGGACAAACTACGTGAACAGATATTGCATGGCAAGAATACAAGACAGAAGGTTCGTTATTTAATTTCTGTTCCTCGCAAAGAATGTGATTCCGACAGTAAGCACAACAGTCAACCTGCTCCGTTCACTTTTCCGCACACATTCCCCATTCAGTAAAGATAAACGCTAGTCTCCCACAGAAATTTGAAAATGGATGGAGCTTAACGTTTACGCCCCCTAGGCACCCAGAGTAAAGGTAAAGGTAAAGCAACCCCATTACAGGCCTGGACAGGCCCTGAGGGTACCAGGAAGTTGAGGCTCCCAGATTTAAAGACAATCGGCACATGAAGGTGCTAAGGTTGTCAGCCCTACGCACCGGCCGCCTTTATCCCCAGGAAATATTCCTGGTACTCATTTCTGTTAGAGGTTGAGTCAACCCTAAGGCCATAGTGCGGCCGGAAGGATTATGTCAATGATAAATTCCAATGACACCATCGGAAATTGAACCCGCGACCTTCCGGCTTGCAGCGCAGTGCCTCAACTAACTGCGCCACCGCGTAGGCACCCAACGTACGTAATAATCATAATAATAATAACAATAATAATGCCATCCATTGCCACAGTCTCCAGTCCCAATTTAATAGCCTTCCTGAATGTGTTCTGCAGCGCCGATCACCACAGCGTCGAAACTGAAAACTACAGTAGGATCATCATAATAAAAATTGATCTAGAAACACAGGGCGTACTTATGTGGACTGGATTTATCTCACTACAGGCTCAGGTGCGGTCTTGTGAGTATGCTGAAGAAACTTTGGGTTCGATACTCTGTGGGAAATTGCTTCACAATATGAAGGACACAGTTCTTCATGAAATGCTCTGTCATGTTATTCAAAATTGACATTCCTGTTGTTTATTCGTTTGGAGAAGAGTGAAGCTGAAACGAAGAAAACTCCAACAATTACTAAGCCATTACACACACACACACACACACACATATACATATATATATATATATATATCAATGCTCGAGAATGATACGTACTCTACATACAGATATATGCCAAACAACAGACAAACAGTCTTCCTTAAAATAGGTGCAATTGTAAACCAATTTCAATTACACCATATTACTGTCACATTGCATGTAGCAACAGTGGAAAAAAGAAATAATGGACATGGTTATGATCGAATGCCACCCGTCATCTCCTCACCTTCAAGTACTGTGGTATCGCGGCCCTTGTTCACGAACAAGAACATCACCTCCGAAAAGTGCACCGTCCAA
>Ga0136643_10005519_pt1 | contig 17857 bp, 7 predicted proteins | sample TergutLab28metaG_FD_96883 | JGI IMG/M metagenome (GOLD analysis project Ga0136643, IMG submission 96883) | Labiotermes labralis P1 segment gut microbial communities from Petit-Saut dam, French Guiana - Lab288 P1 (version 3) (version 3) | ecosystem: Host-associated > Arthropoda: Insects >...
CTGGCACAGCGAAATTAATGTGACTTTTATAGTGACTTTAGCAAGGACGATATGGCTCCCTGATGATGGTCCTAGGACCGAAACATGTCGGAGCGTTTTTAATGTTTTAATGTCTAAATTTTATATGTGTGCAGTAGTTGGTATAATAGTTGAGTAACTCAACAACATGCACGGTGTAACAACGAAAATAAAATAAACTCTACATGTTTCGGAGAGTTTCTCTGTCCATCATCACGAATTTTTCACTGCACACACAGCAGTGGTACATGTCATACAGATTTGCTGACAGCTTGCGATCAGGATCAGGGCGGAACTTTTTCTGTCACTTCTTTAAGTGTAATTTTAATTCAATGTTATTATTAACAACAATATAGCTCTTCCTTTGGTTTCAGTTAATTTACAATTTACAATGAGGATAAAGTGGTTTTATCTAAGATCAGGTCGAAACTGATTGCAATTTTTGCTTCTCACTTACATAATATGATGAGGCTAACTACTTAAGTAGTACTTTTTGAATGCAACTCAGCTTGCGAGCAGGATCAGGACGAAACGTCCTGATCCTGCTCGCAAGCTCTCAGCAAACCTGTATGATATATACCATTGCTGTGTGTACAGTGAAAAACTGCTGATGATGGACAGAGGAACTGTCCGAAACATGTAGATTTGTATTCCAAAAATAAATTTGAGAAATTAGTGCCTCTAGTTGGTATTATTATAAGAATTTACAGTATAAAGACAAGCCCGTTCCATATGAGTATGGCTTTTAAAGTATATATATAACATGTCTTTTCAGAGCATAAAATTCTTATAAGCACAGTTTTTTGTACATTTCGTGAAGTACTGTATAGAGTTCTATAACAACTTACGTTTCGGTTGTTGCTATTTTAATCCAATCCATGTACGAAGATCCCAGATTATCATATTCTACTGAGTATTGTTTGCTCGTATTATGTCGGCTCTATACACTACACTTTGTTTTAAATCAGATTTTGAAATGTCATGGAGTCAGTACGTAAATATACATACTTCTACAGCTTGAAAGAAAGAAAACTAAGAAAAAGAAGGGAAAAATAGCGGTATAAAAGGAAGAAAGATTACGACATAATTACATAAGGGAGGGAACAGAAAGAGAAAGGAGCATAGGAGAAGGATATACATGTTAAAAAAATAAAATAACGTGATGAGGGTAGGCAAGGAAAGAAGGAAGGAAAGAAAGAGAGAATAAATGAAAGAAAGGAAGTACGAATTAATGAATGAATGAAAATAAAAGAGCAGGAAAGAAGAAATATGAGACATGGGACAAAACATTCTTGAATGAGTTTATAATAATATGTTTTCTGACAGCAGAACGAACACTCGAGAACAGCGGAGATGCGTCGCCGGCTTCAGGGATTTTACACTCAAAGTGTGAAAGAGATGAAGTCGTGGTGCTTCAAGAATCAAGTTTCTTATGGCACCAACTCGTCTGGAATAATCTTACATTACGGCCTTTTGACAAAATTCAAGCGTGCGCGCACGCATGCACGCACACACACACACAAGTGGTACCCTTTGTTTTGTTCAGAGAATCACACCCTTTGTAATTATATTTCACATCCAGTATTTCCTTTCACGTTACCAGAATGAGCAACAGAATTCAACATAGCTGTGAAGTATAGTGACAATGGTACATTATTATTATTATTATTATTATCATCATCATCATCATCATCATCATCATCGAATTTCTCACTTCTCATCTTTGGCTAGGAAATATTCACCTATCCTTGGATGTAGTAATCAACAGGATTAGGCTCGGTGGTCTTATTTGTAGTTTAAAAAGTTTCTTACAATTGAACATGTGCCAAGAATTACAAAATTTTTGCAGCTTTATATATGTATTGGGGTGCAAGTTAAGTCTTGTTAGACTTTGTGATAGTGACTTTGGAATTACTCCCGTAGATGTTATTACTGTCGGGATCACTTGTGCTGCCTTTTGCTTCCACATAGCACATATTTCATTTGCCAGTACTTGGTACTTGTTTTGTTTGTCGGTTATTGTTTTGGCGAGATTATGTGTATTCGGGACAGCTATGTCTATCAAAAAGGTGTTCTTTGTTTTCTTATTCATAAAAGTTATGTCAGGTCGATTAAAAGGTATTGTTTTGTCCGTTAGTATGCTGCGATCCCAGCACAGCTTGAAATTTTCATTCTCCAGTACACTGGCTGGTGTGTACTTATAATATGGACTTTTATCTTCAATCAATTCGTCTGCTTCTGCCAGTTTCTGATGGATAATTTTGGCTAGTCCATCATGTCTCTTTACATACTCGGAAGATGCTAGTTGCTCACATGCTGCAGTAATGTGTTGGATTGTCTCCGATTCTTTTCCACATTTTCTGCATAGCTCATCGGTGTCTGGCCGCTTCAAAATATATTTCCTGTAGTTTCTTGTTAGTATGACTTGGTCCTGTATTGCCGTTAAAAAGCCCTCTGTTTCGGCGAACAAATCATCGTTTATTATTATTGTTATTATTATTACCTCTATTGTTGTGATCCACTATGACTTTACCCATTCTCTGATCAAAAAACAAAATTCTAACACGTTCCGTAGATTGAATCTGTCTTCTGGTAAAACGGGAAGGTGGAAGAAAATCACACAGTGTAAGCCACTGGATAGAGGCTAAACTTGGCCCATACTTTGGTAGAGATATTACACTGTCCCTCAAAGCGTAAATTGTCCATCGACTTGTTCAGTTTGTACAGAATGAATACAAAATGGAAATAATTCCATTTCAATTTTCACTCATTTCTGCTTCAAAGCAAACTGATCCGACCGCAAGCTGGTTGTCAGCATTTGAGGTTATTTGGGTTACCCACACATTAAAATGCACGATGGGGTATAAATAAAACTTGATGTGCGAAACGAAGTAGATTTGGTCCGATCGACATCCTTCACTCTTTTTCTGACGTCTGGTGAGAGAAATCGCGTTATTTGCGACTTGTAAACTGTTAGAAACAGAAAACAGCGAGTACAGGAGCCAGCACAGTAACAACAGTTGCGTGAATGTGGGAACGAAAATGATCCAGAGGGAAGATACACAGTTTCCTGTTCAATGTGTTGAGCTGGCAGAAGCTAAGCACACTAATACAGTCTAGTGTACAAATTTAGTACAAAAACCTAATTTAGAGTGTAACGAATACTTGCGTTGTTACAAAATATAAAAAGAAGGAAGATAATTATTACAAGAGGCACACATTTCTTCTCAAAGACATAGCAAACTTCCACTGAAAACTAAGACAGAAGTAACAGGCATTACTAGTTCATGTAATTAACCTCGGCTATAAGCAGTAATAATGATAAAAGAATAGAATAAGGTAATTTACCACATATTTCAAACTTTTATATATTTCCAAGGTCTGAGACATTCTCGGCAACAACTATAAAGGTTATTATTTTCTGGTATGTCAGGAAATGTAATCTACCTGAAATTTCTCTATGTTTCGGAGGTACGTGGTGAGTCCATCTTCAAGGTTGAAGAGTAATCTTATAAAGGAACTGAAAGTGTATCTGAAACATCGATAAATTCATACCGGACCTCGTGACGTTAAGTTCCAAATGGCAGTATTATTTTCTGTGCCTAAGTTGCTACATTTCAAAACAAAGTTGAACACTTGGTAAGAAAAAAAGGAGGCTGGTACGGTTAGTGCCTTGTGGGATATGACACCATGTAGCTTCGTACATAGCAATCAAATGTTTCAGTACAACCTGCTGCCCTCATCTTCGAAGCAAAAATTGTCTTGAAAACTGAAGTAACAGATTCTTACAATACTTCGTTATGAGTCTACAAAATTACACGTTGTTACAACCCAAAAGTCAGTGATAGTCAGATGATTATTTGTACAGTAAACCTTATAATAAAGTCCAACAAAATACACTTCTGGTACTCATGAATTGTCTAATATATGGAAAATATGGGGAAAAAAATTAAACAGCGTACAGTGGGATCCCGTTATAACGACGCCGGTTTACGCGACACCTCGCCCATGGCGTCCAATATTCTGTGGTATCAATTAATTGTTCACTGTTAAACATGAAATTGAACTCCTCGGCTTGAACAACACCCGTTTGTAACGACACAAAATATTCAGTCCCTTTCATGATATTATAACAGATTTCGACTTTGTATATAATAAGAGGAAATAATTATAGCCACAAGAATACAGAACGGTGTTAGCTGTTCATTGTGTACTTGACAAGGCCAGGTCACTACACATCAACGACAAAAGTAAAAAAGCTAAGTTGAAATTATGAGCCTTTAAAACGATCTCATTGCATTCAAATACTAATTTTCTACCTCACATAATTCTTCTCCACTACACAAACCACCTGGTTAAACGTAATAATTGAAACAATCGTTGTTTTTCACTTTACGACAAAATATAGGATATGAGAGTAAGGAATACCTATAATTTTTCTGAGAGGTGAAGTGTACGATTTTTTTTCAGTTGATCCGTTAATGATCGTAAGCCTTAACTGATAAAGTTGTCAATAACAGTAAAATAAAGTGTTGCTTTTTAATAATTCTGGTACTCTCGGAATAAAAATTTGCAACAACAATTTTTATTTCATTTGCGCTGTGTCTGTACATGTCTGTCTACCTGTCTGTACGAAGTAACTCGTGATAGTCTGAAAGGATTTTGATTACATTTCATACACCATTTACATTTACTAATATTTATCTGCATGTTCCAATATTGATTAAAGTGGGACACAAATAGCGAGGACTTCATATAAAGACCAACCCTATTCATGTTGTAATTCGAGTGCAAGCCGCTAAATATTTACTATAGTAAAATAGTACGAACAAAGCTGTGCAAAATAATGAAACACATTTCGTTCTCGCTAACTTATTCCACACGCATTATGGTTCCCGAAATATTTTAAACCGAACTAACATAACACTAGAATTTTGATGTTTTGCTGACCGTGCATCTCAGTATAATGTTTTGCTGACCGTGCATCTCAGTATAATGTTTTGCTGACCGTGAATCTCAGTATAATGTTTTGCTGACCGTGCATCTCAGTATAATGTTTTGCTGACCGTGCATCTCAGTACAATCTTAACAATTGCCCAACTTAATGCACAAATTCTTACTTTTTAATAAGTTACATTCCTCTACATGCTTCGAGCACTGTTGTGCACATCATCAGGAGGTCAAATTGTATTATACAGCCTCTGGTATCGTCACACTGTAGGTGGCCGTCCGGTGCGCAGCGGTTTGCGCACCGGACGGCCACCTACAGAGTGTGACGATACCAGATGCTGTATAATACAATTTGACCCCCTGATGATGAGCACAACAGTGTTCGAAACATGCAGAGGAATATAATAAGCTTATTTAAAAAAAAAAAGAATTTGTGCATTAAGTCGGTCAATTGCTAAGATAACACCAGACTTTTTACGGTGAATATAGACCCGGCTTTCCCCACTTGTTAAAAATTGCTCTAGTTACGCCACAGATGGATTTAAATAAATAACCATATCCTTCAGAACAGGTTATTTGTCAAGAAGTAAAACACTAGGAGACGATTCAGAACGCAGCTGGATCTTATAAACAGTCCGCGGAAACGAGAAGACGAATAACACGAACATTTAAACTGTCCAGAAAAAAAAACATACAAAACGTACTTGCGTTAATTCACACATTAATAATGATCTAGACCAAATTAATGACCACAGCATGAAGTCTAACCCAGTATATAAATATTTCAGCGGCGTTCTGAGAAACATCCATGTTCTGGTGTCGGTCTTATTCCATCATCGACGTTACGAATGCACTTCGCGGGTCCGACTTTGGTATGAAGAACAAAATGGAAAGGAACCGCAGGGAACCTACATGTGGATGAAGCATTCGGTTAAAATAGTTCTTTAAGAAATAGTATAAAATAATGTGGAATGGACTCATATGGATGAAGGTGACCACCAGAATATTCCCAGCTCTGTAAATGGGAATACCTTGACCTGCTGATCAACTCGTACATTCGAAGTAAATTTCCGGCTTCAGTCATTCAATCAGCTACTTCCAATCCCAGCCGGTGCTATTAATATCCATGCGCCCATGAGACTCTAGGAAAATGGTGGTAAAACCCCAAGCGTTATTTGCAATATATTAACTAACAAATGCACAACATATTTAATATTTATTCCTATAATAAAACCAACCAGATGGACCAATGTATCAATTTTATTTATTTTAGAATGACACCCTACATGTTTCGGACAGTCTTTCCGTCCATCATCAGGAGTTCAAGCAACAGTATAGCAACAGGCATTTGTCAAATGGATACTGTTGTCTGCTTGCTAGTAGCTACGGATAAATTATTTCACTCGTAATTTCAAAGAATTCCAATAACACAAACGAACGCGTGAGTACTAAATTTTGCGAGTACCTTTATTTTGTAGAAAGTCACAAGCAGTTCTCCACACAGCTATGTATATATTCACAGTCATTTCTATAGTAAAACCAACTAGATGCACCAATGTATCAAATTTATTTTATTTTGGAATGACACTCTACATGTTTCGGACGGTCCTTCCATCCATCATCAGGAGTTCAAGACTCTACATACAGCAACAGGCATATGTCATACAGATACTGCTGTCTCCTTGCTAGCAAAGAGACAGTAGTACCTGTTTGACATATGCCTGTTGCTGTATGCACAGTCTTGAACTTTTGATGATGGACGGAAAGACCATCCGAAAAAATGTACAGTGTCATTCTAAAATAAATAAATTTGATACACCGGTGCATCTAGTTGGTTTTACTATAGGAATAATATTACGATGCACGGCCCTATGAACGTCCAGTACTTAATACGTATTTGCTTCGTAAAACAACCCTACATGTTTCGATGCTTTAATGCAGCATCATCATCAGAGAGTTCTTCTCATTATGTCGAAATTAACTTGCCAGTTAAGATGTAGTCAATTAGTACATGCAACTAAGTTAAAAGTATTAAAAATATCGTTATAAAACCAATTAATATAAGAAATATCGATATGTACAGGTGTTACAATGATTATAAACTGTGCGAACTAATTGAATACATTGCAACTGGCTTGTAACTTTGGCATAATGAGAGGAACTACCTGATAACGATGCATTAAGGCATCGAAACAAATACGAGTGTTTTAAGAAAAAATTATTCAAAATATTTTGCATTTAAAAAACTTTATATTATCCAAAAGATGCACAAATATATAATTCGTAGATACAATTAGAATTATTATAAAATATTTAAAAATATTTTTTAAATATTTTTAAATATTTTAAAAATTTTATAATAATTCTAATTGTATCTACGAATTATATATTTGTGCATCTGTTGTATAATAAAGTGTTTTAATCGTCACTGATTCACGGTACAAACATGAAGATATTTTACATTTGTTGGTTATATTGTAAATATCTGCAAAATTCACGGTACACGTAGTATCAAGCCCCAAGCGTTCTTCACATCAGCATTACAGATGGAGGTGTGTAGTAAGATTCACGTTTTGGTCGCTTTACCCCGGGAAATCGGTCCCTGTTACTTTTCCAGTAGGTGATATAGTGGGCTCCAGAGACAGTCTGGACCGTTTGGAGAAGAAAAAATATCTTGTCCCTGCAGGGAATCGAACCAGTAATCTTCGGTCGCCCAGTCAGTACCGTAGTCTCAATACCGACTGAGCTGCTGCCACTCGCCAACCTCAAAAAAATGTGAAATTTAGTAACGTACGTTGTGCGATAACACGCACTGAGAACCATCCGTCTGTCCAGACAGGTCGGGTACCAAATACGGTATGTTTTAGTACAGTACGTGTCGTTAATTTCTCGCTTTAATATTAAAAATCACGATTTGTTATTTAATATGAATCAGATGACCTATTTACGCCCCCCCCCAGTGTCTTAAATTAAACCTTTATACCCCGAATTAAATCACATCTGCCATTTCCTGACATTATAACGAGCTCACCATATTCTCCACGTTAGCGGGTTAAGGGTTAATCAACATAAACAATGAGCGAATCTACAACTCTACTCCCCTCCATATGCCTTCATGTCCTGCACACAGACAATTCCACTTTTTGATTTCTATAAATTTATTCTTTTAATAAGTTCTTTTCAATGGTTTAAGCGTACGTTGTACGAACCATAAAAGATAAAAATCCTCTCTATCACAAAAATTATGATTCAAATGTTTGAAGTACTAGATACTTGAATAAAGAGAGACCAACTTGATGTCACTTGCTTTATTATTTCATTGTTTACTTGCTCAACATGTTTCGGATGTTAATACATCCATCCTCAGGAGCTTGCAACTTATTTGTTGAGTTATTTCATGGGTTATATTGCTCTGGTTCGATGTGTGTTGGTGTTACGTTGTGTTTTGCCTGTGGTGGTGTGGTATCCGGATGCAGGCTTCAGCCTGCATCCGTAACACCAACACACATCGAACCAGGGCAATACAACCAATGAAATAACTCAACAAATAAATCGCAAGCTCCTGAGGATGGATGTATTAACATCCGAACCATGTTGAGCAGTAAATAATGAAATAATAAAGCAAGTGACATCAAGTTGGTCTCTCTTTATTCAACTATCAAGATGATACACGGTCCAATAAACATAAGATACTAGATACTTATATTCTCAAAATCGTGACACTTTTCAACTCTTACATTTTATATTTCACAAAATTGTGCACTCTGTGCCTCTGCAGTCATGTAATCCGAAGTCCTCTTAATTTCTACACAGTTTATTCACAGTAACGACTATAAATAGAATTTCCAAGTCCAGGAAACTGAGCGCCGCATTTATTTTAATATAATACCCGCCACAGCAAAACGCACATAGGCGGAAAAGTGGGACGTAGGTAGGGATATTTCTTAGTAATAAAAACAGCAGGTACTACACTGACAGAACGTAACTCTACGCAGAAAGCATTTTAATGCAAAAGAAGCCAAAATACGAAGACTTCATAGACTGTTAATAAAACTGTAGTCTTTCCAGCAAGCCGGGTCTTTTTTTTTTCGTGAAGGTCTTCTAAAATAAGCAAAAACACTCAAATCTAATTCTTTCTGTCTCTTAAAGGTAAAGCAGTCCTTTTACAGGCCCAGAGGGTTCCAGGAAGTTAAGGTTCCCAGATTTCGTGACAACAACACAGGATGGTGGTAGGTTGTCAGCCTTACGCACTGGCCGACTTTACCCTCAGGGAATGTCCCTGGTACTCATTTCTGTTAGAGTCCGAGTCGATCCCAGGGCCATAGTGCGATCGGAAGGATTTTATGTCAATAAAATATCCACTGACACCAGCTGGGATCGAACCAGCGATTTTCCGATTTGTAGCACATCACCTTAACCACAGTGCCACCTGCCACATAATAACGAAGACAGATTTATTAATACATGCCTTAGAATTAGTAATTATTACTGTGTTTTGTGGCCACCAACAGCCTACACAGGATTAATTCCATATTATTACTTGAACTAGTAATGTCTGAACTGTCATAACATTAGGGAGGGCCTTCCACTTTTTTTGCATACTGTGTCCTAAAATCCCATTATTACTCGAAGCAAAGTTCTAAAAACTGACCTACTGACAAGCGTATCTATGTATTTCGTGTGATCAAAGACACAAGGATTGCCTATTTCTCTAATAAAGATTACAAATTATTGGTCTTTTTAATCGCATCGTAGTATTCTATTTCCTTAGTCATTCACCAGAATTTATGAACGTCATTTAAAAGCGTTTCAAGCGTCCAGATGTTCAAGTGAGCCAAGATTTTATTCCACAGGCTTTTAAATCTATTAATCATTGTCATCCTTTCTCAGGACCTAAATATGTGCAGTTAAAATCCACCTTTAATTGCGCCAAGAAACACTAAATAAACCACTAAAGCGACATTTAATAAGACAAGCAAATTTTAATGTAGACATAACTAGAGTAGCTACTTGAACTGAAAAGGCTTCGTTCTTTCTCACTGAATTACAATCGTAAATATGATGTGTGGGTGACCGTGCATCGTAATTCAGTGTGAATAAGAAACCAAATAGATGTAACTTTTGTGTTATCCTTTATTTTCTCCTTTACAAGTTGCTCAACATGTTTCGGGCAACTATGTGCTCATCTTCAGGAGCTGACGACTGAGTAGTGTTTCGCCGGCACGTGTTGGTATTGTGTCGCGACACCACGACACAATACCAACATGTGCCGGCGAAACACTACTCAGTCGTCAGCTCCTGAAGATGAGCACATAGTTGCCCGAAACATGTTGAGCAACTTGTAAAGGAGAAAATAAAGGATAACACAAAAGTGACATCTATTTGGTTTCTTATCCACACTGAATTACAATCTTATTTTGTCTGTAACATGACTTTCGCACATTCTTTCGGTTGTTCAGCCACACACAAATTCCTGCATAAATTTCCCGACATCCACAAAAGAGTATTATTCTGTTTTAGTTCTTCAGTTTTTATTTTTTCACAACTACGTTGTTTTCCTTTCCATTTCGACGGCTGATTAAGGCAATATTGTCGTTTGCAGGAGCGCCCTTTCTGTTCTGCTAACGAAAGTGCTACCAGAACAACATGTCACATTAAAAATCAACGAATGATCCAGACAAGTACCACCAAAATATCAGTCCCACACTACAAACTTACATTCGCATCTCCAAACAGTAGAATATAAACACCATAAAAAGCGCAATTTATCACTATATATATATATATATATATATATATAACGTATAAAGAGCTCACACTGGTCAGTTAGTGGCAACACCATGTAGACCTCTGCCCTGCTGTATAATACTCTTAAAGGCCAGTGGTCAATACATGTACAATTTCCTTGAAGATTCAATACCCTCTCTTTGTCCACAAAGTACTTTTATATTTTTCGTCTGAATCTCACAAAAAACACTGACTACTTCCTTAACAACAATAACCGGGTGGTCTCTGTAATGGAAATGACTATTTGCTCTGTAAGAAGAATATTAGATTTTTTTTTTATACAAGTTCTTACGTGAATTTCAGGCTCAGACTGTTCATGTCAGAGAACTACGCTGACTTAAATCCGCAAATGATTTCTCTAGACTTCCCTTCGAAAGGCCGTGGCGACACTAGCCTCTTTCAGCCAGCTATGTCGACACTTGGTTGTGCCACCAACTGCGTCCCCTCCAACAAATGTCAGTTACATACTGATGTCACAAACCTTTCTCTTTGAGCGGGCCATGCGTTGATCCCTCGAGTTCTCTGCTTCTCCTGGTGTCTGCCTCCCCCAGATCACTATGGCTATTCTCGTGTACGTGAAGACCAATACTAACAGCGGCACCAGGTACTGCAGCACCATCAGCATCATGCTGCAACAACAGCACGGTGTATTATCACCAATACATACAATCTGTATAAGCTGGGCAGTGTTTGAAGTTTATCGACACCCATTACCAATAAGTAGCATGTAATATAGCCTACTCTAAGTTCGTGATACGACCTGATGATGGCCCAAGAATAGGACCGAAACATGTAGTTGTAAACCTTCCAATAATTAGCCAATAAAATAGTTGTGTTTGACGGTAAGTGCCACGCACATATATTGCCATACTAATTGTGTATCACACAACGGCGATGACGCACATAAAGATTTATCGACTTGTCACTGTTTTACCCGCTGAAGGCAAACCCTAAATAAACGTCACCTAGAGGTACAAGATGCCAGCAACTGCAAAGAAGATCTTTTCCGAGAAGAGGTAACTATTTTCTTACTCATGGTTCTACGGTTCCTAGCGGGTCAGGGCCTCCCCACTGTCGAGGCTTCACGATCACGCTCAGACACACAACACTCTGTAGGACTCCTCTGGGCGAGTGATCAGCCCAACGCAGAGACCCCTACCTAACAACACACAATACTCACAAGAGACATACATCCATGCCGCCGGAGGGAATCGAACCCACAATCCCAGCAGGCGAGCGGCCGCACACCCACGTCTTAGACCTGGCGGCCTCCGGGATCGGCGACGTTAATATAAGCTATTATTATTATTATTATTATTATTATTACAAGCTGCCAAGATTTCTAGGATTTTTAAGTTCATAGCGCGCTTGTTATGAATCACGATTTCAAGGCGTCAGCTAAAGGCTGCACTGTACGCCTTACACAATTATGTAAGACGTGCAGTACAGCATTTAGCTGACGTCACAGGATCAACGGAAGAGTTAGCTGTGTACATCATGGTGGCAGATGTAAGACAGTTTTACCGTCAAACGTTCAACGGTATTCAGCTCGTTTCAAAGCAAAAGGTGGCATTCAGATTTCCAAACGAATTCCTTGCAGAATATTATTTGAGGCAGGCACCAAAAAAAAAATATGTTAAATGGCGAGATACTGTTATTATTTATATTAACGGAATTTAATAAAATCTCCACACATTTCAGCGGTTGTATAAACCGCGAAATGCAAATTGCTGTGGAAATGTTAATACTACACATCACTAAATATTTATAGCAAAGCTTATGAACCTACGGCCAGGCTGTTTATAGCGACAGGCGAGATGATTTTCTTGTCAAGAAGCTTTCATTGCTGTCCCATGAGCACGCGGTGATCCACCATACAAGCACCAGCTAGACAACACGGGGAATATTCACTTTATATTATTATTATTTAATGAAATTGAGTTTTCACTCGGTGGGAGTAGTTCTTACAGTAGTAACCAATAAAAAGGTAAAGGTAAAGTTTTCCCGTTACAGGCCCGGTGTGGCCCAGAGGGAGGGTAGAGGTACAGCTCTATTGTTCCATGACAGCGGCACAAGAAGGGGGTGAGTGGTCAGCAGCACGCCCCGGCCGCACTTTATCACCGGGAAAGACCACGTACCCATTTTACAGGAGGCTAGGTGGGCGACAGGGTAGGTCTGGGTGGGGGGAAAATCTCGTCCCCACCGGGATTCGATCCCGAACTGTCCAGCCCGTAGTCAGTACAAGTAACAAATAAGAATAAATATACATAAACGAAAAATACAAAAACATAGTACAATACAAAACACAGTAAATACAAGTACACGTATTGCAAAAACACCCACACAATTATCAAAACAACAACACATTACAAAACCCACACAATTATCAAAACAACACATTACAAAACCCACACAATTATCAAAACAACAACACATTACAAAACCCACACAATTATCAAAACAACCACACATTACAAAACCCACACAATTATCAAAACAAACACACATTATAAAACCCACACAATTATCAAAACAAACACACATTACAAAACCCACACAATTATCAAAACAAACACACATTACAAAACCCACACAATTATCAAAACAAACACACATTACAAAACCCACACATGAATATGGCAACAATGGACACAGACGTGTGTGTCGGCTATGCATAATAAAATATTGCTTAGATACGTAAAAAGTATTCTATTGATTTATATTTTAAACATTTTTTTAGTAATTTTAATTAACAATTTTCTATTTTAACTCCACACGCACATCCTTAACAGAATTCATTGTATTATTTTGTAAATGCCTCCCTGATGATGGTCTTATAGAAGTCGAAACATGAAGGAGAAACATAAGTGAAAAATGATTATTTATTACAGAAGGTGCAGTCTGTAGGGACAAATATTGCATAACAACAATCTAAACCGAAACAATGTCTAGCTAATGAAAACATGAACATTAACAGTCATGTCTGTGACTGTGTTGGTACAGTGGACTACTCTACTCCAGCCACATACACTACCAAAACACAACACACTCACAGCTTCTCTGGGGAAATCACATACGTTACTGCACATAACTGCATATTTACGAAACCTCTTGATTAACCCGGAATTTTTATTCTACAACTTAGGATTGTTCAAATTTGTTAACATAAATTAAACATATCTACAAAAATTCTATCATATTACGTTTCCCGTAAACTCTTCCAAGCGACGATTTTTGACGTAGGACTCGTATTTTGTTTTATGTATTCATGATATGCCTAACAGTCTTCGTAAAACGTCCCTGTCAGCGAACTGTAGAAGACCTGAACACCTAATTAGATTCTACACGTTAAAATAGTTTCCGCTAAACACAACGCTCTTCAATGGGTATGTTTAAAGAAGTGGATTTTTTCCATGGCCCGACAGCTCCTAGCGTGTCTGGGCCCCGTCATTATCAAGCCTATACGATCACACTCAGACACACCACATTCGGTAGGATTCCTCTGGACGAGTGATCAGCCCGACGCAGAGACCTCTACGTGACAACACACAACACTCACAAGAAACAAAGATCCATGCCCCCGGCGGGATTCGAACCCGCAGTACCAGCAAGCGGGTGGCCGCAGACCTACGCCTTACTCCGCGCGGCCACTGGGACCGGCACAGAAGTATTGGTCGGTGACAAACAGTCCGAAGCAATGATTCAGGGCAGGACGAAGCTGAAAGACGGATTAATTGGAACACAAAGAGTAAGGGAAACGAATATTGTTTCGTCCAAAACTGGTTAATTTGTATGTTATTTAACTGCGCTCCGTCAGTTATCGCCGTCGATAAAACGACAAGACTACTTATATCGGCTTAACATGAACAAATACGGAAGTCTAAAAAATGTCGACCAGCAGACAAACCTCGGCCATACAGAACAGCACCGTGTGTAAAACAGGCATACCGTGCCTGACAGGAGTATCAAAAACACACGATATGAACAGTGACATGTAACAGATAGATAGCGTTCCGTATCATACATTTCTTAACCTACCCTAGAGAATATAATTCGATAACATGTGTTTCCTTTCCATTCGTACTGTGTACTCTAATGTTCGCTTGATAAGCATATACACAGAATCGCGGCAAGTGATGTTTAAATAACTCAGAATCTCATCAAGAAGCAATAAATCAAACTAAATATTTGACATCAGTGTGTGTGTGTGTGTGGTCGCATTAAACTAATCTGGTATCAGTAACAGCGAAGAAAAGTATCATCAATTATGTGCTGCCTTCATGACTGAGATTTCTCGCGGTTCTACTCAGTATATTTAGTGCCATTCCAGCACAACAACTTCAAACAGGTCATGTCCTGTGCACTAGACGGCCACCTATAGGTGATGATACCAGATGGTGTATAATACAATTTTGACCTCCTGATGATGGGCACGTCTGCTCGAAACATGCAGAGGCATGTATTGTAAAACAAAATTTTGTGCATCAAGTTGGTTAATTACTAAGATAAAAAAAACCAGTGTAGTTTGTTTGATTACTGGCAATGTCTCGGAGAAAACGGCAGACTTCTTCTTACGTCCTGAATAAATAAGCAATAGATTCCTACAAAACTTCCGTAAATAAAAAAATACGACGTTACATCAGAGCAAATGACTGACCTGTTTTCTAAAATTTGTAATCTCAATACGGTTCTGAGGTTCAACAACCAATGATGTAAAATTCTGCATCTTTATTATGTAGTAATGACAAAATTACTTGTGGTTTCGGTCCGTTGAAATAAAAAAAGACCATAAAATAAACGATGCTCTTCCAATTAAATGTGTAGATGTTATTAAACTGATATAAATTTGTAAAACCTTCACATTATAGCAAATTCATGCATTCTTTATTCAAGGTTCACATAATAAAACAAATACTCAACGGTTTTATACAAAATTTAGTGCTCGAAGATCGAAATTAACAGATTTTCGGTGAATATTATTCTTACAAATTTTAACAAAATTTGTGTACGAAGGAGGAAGTAATATGGGGGTGAACAAAATTCACAATGTGGAGGTTTAAGATTTTCATGCCTCGTTAGGGCCATCAGATGAAGGAGGTTGAGATGAGCAAAACAGGTGGATAGCAAGGTAGGTTACAAGAAATGCACAACGTGTTGGTGGAAAACCCTGAAGGAAAGGAAATGCTTGACATAACTAGTCCCTGAGGGAAGAACATTCAAAATTATCTTCGTGAATAAGATGGGAAAATATGAACTGGATTCTTCCGGTTCAGTGCCAGTGGGGGAAATTTGCAACAAGATAGAAAACGTCCGTAAACGTTACATTGTGGCGCGTTCGCGTAACTATTGTTTCTACGGAAACCTAACAATATCTTTCCTTTTTAACCTTGTCGGCGCACATGTACCTGTCAACAATTTTACAGTGTTGCCATGGAATTGTAACGAATGGTTCCCTTTAAACCGTTGTCGAACAACAAAATATTTTTGTACTTTGTGAACAATAAAAATCATTAAATACTACGGGGTGTATCTGTATTATTGCCTACCTTATCCCACATGAAAATCGCATATTTTCTATCCCGTATTATATAGTCAACTGTAGCTTGTCTGCCGCTACCTATTTGTCCGCATTATCTCATAAACTGCATGATTTTGGGGAAAATAACTTGTTGAACATAAAAGGTGACATCTTTTGTCCCAAAAGTTTATCATTCTACGAGGGTGAGTCAAATGAAAACCTTAAATATTTGTTATCTCATCGTATAGTGAACACTTTATGGAACTGAAGAACGTCACGGACGATATGGTGTGCTGATCCGTGACTCATATCCAGATGTGCGGCTATTTCATTCACTGTTAAGAGGCGATTTTCCTTCACGATGGCTTCAACTGCTGCAATGGCCCCTGGTGTCACTACTCGGTGTGCCTGACCAGGTCGAGGAGAGTCTGTTACAGAACTAATGCCGTTCATGAACTTCCTGGTTCACTCGTACACTTGGTGTAGTGACAGACATGCATCACCCTACTGAACTTTCATTTGTCGATGAATTTCGATGGGTTTCACCACTTCACTACTTAAAAAACGGATGACAGAAGGCTGCTGTTCTTTGGTGCATGTTGCAAGCGGAGAAGCCATCTTTACACTACTACTGCGCCGTCGTGTTGCATTCCTGTATTATACTGCCACCTGTCGGCCTCTCTTCAAAGCATCAGTATCATTGTTGTCAACTTACAAGAAAATCGAGCTGTGTTTCGAATTTTTATCGCACTTTTAAGGTTTTCATTTGACTGTCCCTCGTACGAAGAATGGAGCGAGATATCATAAATTTACATAAATTTTCATGCAAAGTATCCATTATTCTTATCAGATGTTTATGAAATTTGAATTTTCTGACACATCTCACAAATATCCTCAAATACAAAATTTCATTAAAATCCGTCCAGTGGGACCCAAGTTGTTTCATGCCGGCAGGCGAACAGATAAACACGAAGAAGCAAATTGTAGTTTTGCTCAAATTTTGAACGGGCTTGAAGACGATAAAGAACGTCGTGTTTCCATAAAATGTTTGAAAGTGCACATATTAAGCCTCTGAAAAAGAAACTTCATACTAGAGGGAAAGTAAATAATTACTCGTTATTTTATGGAAGACAAAGTTCAGTACAAAAACGCTCAACTTGAGGAAGTGATTCGCAAAAACTTTCTCATTAAATAAATCAAGCAAAAAATTGCGATTTGTGACAGAAAAACGACACTTTCCATTCTGTGACGCACGACATATCACTTCTGCAGAACCAGAGCAAAATCAATCCCTGTACAGGCCTATTGCAGACCCTGAGGGTTCAAGGAGGTTGAAGTTCCCAGATTTCGAGAGAGTCGGTACATGGAGGTGATAAGGTTGTCAGACCTAAGAACCGGCCGCCTTTACCCCCCAGGAAATATTCCTGGTACATTTTTTTCCTGTTTTTACCGTGCAATAAATGAATTTTATTAAAATATAACCAACTAATTGCACCAATATGTGATACTAAAATCTTATTTACACATTAAAACACGTCACTTGGTTAAAATAATTCCTACAACTCCTACATGTTTCAGTCTGTC
>Ga0136643_10005520_pt1 | contig 17855 bp, 11 predicted proteins | sample TergutLab28metaG_FD_96883 | JGI IMG/M metagenome (GOLD analysis project Ga0136643, IMG submission 96883) | Labiotermes labralis P1 segment gut microbial communities from Petit-Saut dam, French Guiana - Lab288 P1 (version 3) (version 3) | ecosystem: Host-associated > Arthropoda: Insects >...
GATGGACATTTGACGAGATACACTAAGGAAGCGTCGCTGGACGCCTCCCAGACCACCGCCAAATGGGACAGCGCATTAGCTCATAGGAAACGGTGTAGTGGTGTGTTCTGATTGCTAATTAAGATATTAAAAAAAACTACTCCTATTGCCGAGGTTAAGAATGTACGGAGTTACAACTCCACTCCCCCTGTATGCCTTCATAGCATAGACAGTGGAATCTACCTTATACCTTCGCCGTAACATTCAAGTAAACAGTTTCAAAGGCGGAAGCATGCAGTGTTTTTGTTGCATCCAGTTCGTACTCTTGGGAGGAGGAGACAGTATCTATATTGTACAAATGTTCGTATTGCGTCACTCATAATATAGCAGGAAAAAGAGTTAACAGCCTTTAAAAAAAGATTTTGACTCGTCCTTATATTGACGGGGTTTTACTTATCTTTAAAAACGTAAGAGGAAAAAAACTTCTTCATGGTCGTTTCTATTACGTTGACAACTTCCGGCTTTCATGGGCCTCCATAAAGTGTTCTGAACAGGATAGGTGGTTAGGGGACTCGTGAGAGCTAAGACAAACATCCACTTAGAACTCAACAGTAAACATAGGCTTGTTTACAACCTGCATTAACATTTAAATTTCTGAATTTTTTTCCGCACACTATCTTTATGTATCTTGTACAGTTCTCAGAATAAACAGGTATTGTTTTCCTGAAAAAGTCAATAGATTTTTCTGTGTATGATGAAGCATTTACTATCTTTTGAGGTGTTAACTGAATTCTTAGGCCATGTTCCTTCGTATAAAGGAAGTAGCCACGCTTTTCAGAAAAACCACTCTGTTGTGAGTGTGTGTGTTCCATTTCGAAGTTCGAAACAGTTGACTGATTTTTACGAAATCCGGTATGAGCGTTACGACACTGGAGGGCGTTCCTCATTTTACAGAGTGACTCGCAAAATTGTGGGGGAGAATGGGCATTGGATCCACAATAAGGGAACGTGTAAAAATATTCAACACTAAGCTAATTTTTTCTCTGTGCGAATATTTTTACAAACTTTAGGATTGGTGGCGTTAAATAATAACCAGTGGAACTGGGTGAGTGAAATGTGGCACGTAGACGGATCATTATAAATGCCCACACATTGCTATTAAATGTTATTTTTAAGCTGACAATTACAGTTTTGAAGAAAATGCGGATTTGAGAGGTTACAACGGACAATCTTAAGACTGACACCTTTTGTACTTGAGTAAGAAGTAAATCCGGAAAAGTAAAGTTAATTAGACACCAAACTCTAAAGACATGTGTGAGTGTGAAGGTATATGCCCAAAAATTGTTAAGCTGGGCTCTAAATGGCGGGGACTGGAGAACTTCACGTACCTACCTTTATATTTTGGGGGAAAAAAATGCTTTCGGCACCCATTGGATAGCGGGGTACGCAGTGGCGCAGATGGTTGAGGTACTGCGCTACAAGCCGGGAGGTTGCGGGTTCTATTCCCGATGGTGTCACTGGAATTTTTCATTGACATAACTTTTCCGGACTCGCTATGGTAATGGGGTCGACTCAGCCTCTAACAGAAATGATTACCAGGAATATTTCCTGGGGGTAAAGTGAGAGGTGCTTAGAGCTGACAACCTTACCGCCTTCGTGCGCCGACTGTCTAGAAATCTGGGAGCTTCAACCTCCTGGAACCCTGTGGACCTGTAATAGACCATTACACGGATGGCTTTACCTGCTTTGCGCATTGAATAGGCGGCCAGATGGGCCACAGAGCCAGTCTGGACTCTCTGGATAGGAGAAACTCTCCTTCAGAAAGTAATGCGACGGGAATACACGCTTTGGATTCTTTTCAGAATTCCTCCTTATGTATTATTCAGAAGAAAGCGAATGGTTGTACGGACTGTGAATGGGTACAAAGGAAGACAGATGGTACAGCAGTGGTTAAAATTTTGTATTGTTTACCGCTTCAGAATTGTGTCTCAGTAGGCAGTGAGGAGAACATTTGCAAGTTCCTTATTACCAGTCAATTTATGTCTCCAATTGCATAATATTCATCTGAGCGCCATTTCCACTGTTCTCTGAAGTGCAACAGATTGTTCCAGTTTCACTCGCGGTTGAGTTCCGCGGATATCTTTGCACAACAGTCTCTCTTCAGTGGTTAAAGGAATGCTAGGGGCGATTTGTTCGTAAAATGTAGGTAATTTCGTGCTAAGTTATTTGATTCAACCGTGTCTGTATTATGTATGCTATCTCTTCGTTGATCGCAGTAGTCGCGCAGTCTAAGGCGTGGGTCTGCATCCGCTTGCTTGTCGGGATTGCGGATTCGAATACCGCCTGGGGCATGGATGTCTGTTTTGAGTGTTGTGTGTAGTCAGGTGGAGGTCTCTGCATCGGGCTGATCACTAGTTCAACCAGCTGTGGTTTGTCCGAGTGTAATCGTGAAGCCTCGACAATGGGGAGGCCCTGGCCCATTAGGAGCTGTCGCACCATGAAAAAATAAATATTTTCCTCGCCCCAGCCCCCTTTCAATCGTAGGAGAGAGAATTTGTTCTCCTAAAGCTTTCAAATAATGGGTCTCATGCTAACGGTCCTTACAACAAGCATAGCCCCGACGCGCCATTATGCATATGCGCAAATTAGTAGGAAATACGGTGGAGTATACAATGTGATGTGTTTGAGATTTTCCAGATACTATCAGGTTAATTTTATGAATCAGACCACAACAGCTTTAATTTCCTGCCCTGTCATTTTGTACTCATTCAGACTATTATCAAATTCAAAGATGCGTAACGTACACCAAGGGGGCTAACATGTGGCCCCTCGAGGAAATTACATGCGTTCCTCGGTCACCTGAACATTTTTAGCAGTACAATCTAACAAACATAATATAATCGGTCTACAGAACATAAAATGGCAACTTTATTAACACAGAAATTGTTTACAATCTGTAACTCATCACTTTGAAAGACAGCCTACAGTAAACTAACCATCCTTTGTGTTTTGCCAAGTTTAGTGCGTCGTTGTCGTTCCAACCTGCTGCTAGCGTAACTTACAGTTTGCAAATAATGTCCTTCTAGTCAATTCAATCCAACCCTCCGCTTTTCGAAACCTATATACAAGTGTGACCCTAAAGCGGGTCCATAATGAATTGTGTCGCCTCCTGTGGGGTTGAAGTTGGCCAGCCCTGACATACACACATATAAAGATGAAGCTGACATAGCGTTCCTGAATAACTTACACAACTTTCGTCGCTATAATGTAACCTAAACGCTTAGTATTTGGTATGATCAACCACGTTTAAAATATCTGCACTGTACCAACACAGTGTAGTTATGTGTATCGTACGATTCCTAAAGTCAACAACAATTATTTTCCTATATGGCACTCAACAAGATCGCAAATGATGTGCTCTGTGACGCTGTACACAGACTTTACAGAGGCGTTGTTTACTTGCAAAATGTCGAACAGTTTCACGGTACATGCGTAAATGGAATTTTATTTACTCCCATTAGAAAAATACGGCCATTCGCACGCTAGTTTTTCACGAAACACACAAACACTCAATAGAATTATGTGCAGATTTTCTTATACCTAATTTTAACCAAATTGGACAATAAGTGAAAACTGCGGATTCCATGGCGTCCGTAATTAAAATATGGCTTTCGCTGTATTGATTTTCAAGAAACTCACATTCACTAAATGGCATTGGGTGGAGATTCTGTGCACTGATTTTCACCCATGTCTACCGAGAAATATGGAAATTAAGAGTAGATATTCATTTACACACTGCAATATCTAAACTGGTGACCGCGGTGACACAGTGGTTAAGGTGCTGTGCTACATATCGGAAGGTCGCTGGTTCGATCGCAGCTAGTGAAATTGGAATTTTTCATTGACATAAATTCCTTCCGATCGCACTATGGCCCTGGGGTCGAATCAGCCTCTAACAGAAATGAGTACCAGGAGCATTTCCTTGGAGTAAAGGCGGCCGGTGCGTAGGGCTGACAACCTTACCGCCATCCTGTGCCGTTGTCACGAAATCTGGGAACCTTAACTTCCTGCAACCCTCTGGGCCACTCCCGTCCTGTAAAGGCACTGCTTTACCTTTAATATGTGAACTATCTTTCACAAAACACACACTTGCTCGACAGCATTTTGCAAATAATTTCTACACCGAATTCCTTGAAAATCCGGACGTTGTGACAGATGCTGTTTCACAGACTGACGTACGGAGGGCGAACGCAGTCTCAACGTAGGCATTCCTTTTATTTTAATTCTTGAAGAACAGCTCTTAAACTTAGTCTTTCTAATTGAAGCATAGTGTATAATCTCTAAGGTAAAAAATATAATTTTTTTAATCAGTTTTAACCTTCAAAGTGTTAATAGACTTGTCTGAAAATCATGTCTCACTTTGGTGATGCTATTTGAAGGATTTCCACAACTTCAAAATTTCAGATTGCAATCGTTACTTTTCGTATCTGCTGCTAAGGTTTCGGAAGAACCTGCTGTCACCCATCTTGATTGTGGAAAACAGAGACAACAAGTTTCTCCCAGACGTTGGTAACCAGATATGAAGCCAAACGGCGACATAAACCGGACGAACAACCTTAACCCTTTACAGCCCAGCTCTGTCTTCAAGAATCTCTGAAACTTAATAAAAGATGTATTTGTGTGTTGCATATAACTTTCATAAAAAGCACCGACCATTCCCCTAAAGAACATTAACTGGTTGGTCTTTGTAATAAAAAGTAACACTGTTCCTGTCAAGGTAGAAACTGGATTTCTGTTTGAACGGTGCACTATTTGCAGAACGGTTCGGCCAGTACTATTCCACAAATGCTCAATGCTTATCTTCAACTGAAGGCTCCTTTTAGCACAAAGACAAGCGGGCTAATGCCGAGAACATTTAAACAGAACATGTTCTTTATGATATCTGGATTCATTAAATAGAAAATAAATTTTACATTTCTTTTTTTAATTTTTAAGAGCACAACCTTAATTAGTTTTTATTTTTCAAATGCGCTCCGTAGCCTCGCCAAGCTAGGCGAGTTTTGGTAAATGGGTCTTCGACTTTGAGTAAATACTATGCAGTAGACTATAAAGTTATTTTCATTTAGGTTTTTCTTATCTATTTTGTCATCACTACTAAGAGTATTGATAATTTTCTAAAAAAAATATTTACGTTTAATAATTGTGTTTGCATCTTAAGTGCGCGTCTTCTTTATACATATTTAAAATTTATACCTGAAGGGTAAGGGAGTTTGAATAACTTTTTTTCGAGGGGGGGAGGGGGGGAGGGGAGGAAGTTCACAGAATTGGCCATATTTTGTAAGGTTTTTGCTGTACCAAAAATATTGATCAAACGTGTTATAATTTAATACGTCTGTGCGTTGGTTCTTAAGTGTGTCCGATTTCGGCACAACTTCAAACATTTGCTTAAGTACTTTATTTAGTAATAGTTTCTCCATTTGGCCGCTCTTTTTCTCTCCTTTCTTTTTTCTTTTTCCCTCTTTGTTTCTGCTAGACAGAATATTATGCCTTGTTCTATAAATAGTTTTAATTTATTAAACAGGCTTGTTGAAACGAGGGTAAATAAGAATGAAGCGAACGTTTAGGGTTCCGTAGCATTAATATGTGCAAATATATGTACAATGTAAACGTTATCGTACTGTCTGATTTTCTGTTCTAAATAAATGTTAGCAGCAAATGAGAAAGATTATTTAGTAATGTTACTGAGTTTTAAAAATATACAAATTCCCTGGCGTGCTTCTCGCTTCTAACAGCCGGCTTCACATACAGGGCAGTCCGTATGTGTTGTGTGTTCGGCAGTGTATTTGTTCCTTCTAACCCACAGTCACTGTTCCATCAGCGTCCCAATTACTGTTAACGCCCCGTTGTCTGATAACACATTGATTCGTCCCAATTCGAGCTCCGATGCACAAGGCTCTTATACAAATTCTCTGGCGTGCTTTTCGCTTCTAACAGCAGGCTTCACATACAGGGCAGTCCGTATGTGTTGTGTTTTCGGTAGTGTATTTGTTCCTTCTAACCCACAGCCACTGTTCCATCAGCGTCCCAATTACTGTTAACGCCCCGTCGTCTGATAACACATTGATTCGTCCCAGTTCGAGCTCTGATGCACAAAGCTCTTAGCTAGGATCGAAAGTATAACAGCTCCCACGACTAGAAAATATACCATTAGTATACATAGAGGATGCACAAGCAATTTAATATTTATATATATACTATACTACGATACAAGTTGGAGCTGAATGATTAACTTCCAATTTTGCTTACATTACCTTTCATACAACAGACCATAATAGCAATTAAACAGAAAGCTAATTGACACCAGTTAAAGTGATGGTAATCAAACCGCTGTAATCCAGGTCATAGCAGTACATTTGTTGAACTGATTTGGTGTAGGGCCTAATCCCTCGGACCAGACTGAATAAGCGCGTCCAAATTCATGATGTACGTAGCTGGGTGTAAATACTCTCTTTGGCATGTGAGGCCGTGCATCCTGATAGACGTTAATAACTTTCCGATGGAGACTCCTGCGTAAATTTTCAAGCCCCGGTAACTTTCTGGCAGACTACACGGCGTCACATATCAGAAGACAGTAGACCCTAATCCTCATATTTATCGCCGTGATAATCCACAATATCACATTAGATTCTTCGGTTTGGAAGTATAATGTCTCTAGCAGCCTCGCGTTCGTCTCTTCAAGATCGCTGTGGCCTTGTCCTCTCAGTTCACTCTGTACCTTATGAATACAGCCACAATCGGCCTGCTGTCTTCACTCGTTCTCCCTACTTGGTTTTCATCACCTCTTCAGTAATTTCTTTGTAATTATTCTCGATCATATATTGCTCAATATTCCAGTATTTATTTTCCCTCTGTCCGAAACTGTGGACTTATTTCCAAAAAAGAATCCTGAAGATTCTCATTTCTTCCGACTCTGCTCTACCTGTGTTTCTTTTAGCTTATTCTCGAGTTTTCTGCAGCATTCTTCCACAATTTTAACCAGGAGTTTATGAACCATAATTCAAGTTGCTTATTCCTCGCTTGTTTTTCTACAAATTATCTGTCAATTATTGTTTTTTGTTGTTTTATTTTTTATTTTTATTGTTTTGCTTTTCAGAACTTTCTCTTCTGAAATTAATAAATATCTCTCTGAACACAATTACTTGTGAATACAAGTAATAAGAGCCAGTTACACATCAGTTCAGGCTTATTTTTGGAAACATGTACCTGGACACATCCTTCAGGTGTAACGAATCGCAATCTTCTTCTTCTTCTTCTCCTTCTCCTTCTCCTTCTCCTTCTCCTCCTCCTCCTCCTCCTACCCCTTCTTCTTCTTCTATGGCGCTACAGCCCAACTCGGGCTTTGGCCTCTTCAATCCTCCGCCTCCAGCTATCTCTATTCTTTGTCGACCTCCAGTTTCACACATTTCAACCTCCTCTTAGCATCCCTGCCCACTGCTTCTAACCATCTCCTTTTGGGCCTTCCAACTGGTCTTCTCACTTCTGTTTATTCTTTCAGTACTTTCTTGAGCACCCTTTCGTCCTGGACTCTTTTCAGTCTGATATTCATGGTTAGCTCTATTTCCTTGTATAATTTACATATTTCGTGATTATACCTGTTTCGCCACTACAATTAACCCACTCAAGGCCATAGATTTTCCTTAGGACTTTTCCCTCAAACGCATTAAACATGCCTCGCTCACATACCATGTGACGGACCTTATTGTTGTTTCATATAGTTTTGTCTTGGTTAACCTGTGTACCTGTCGTGACTTTATTATTAGGAGTGAGAATTGGCGTGCGATATTGGCCAGTCTTATCCTCCTATATCTTTCAGTTCGTCTCTGTAACGAAGCTCAATCAGTCATTTTAATACTCCGGGTTCCCAGACCCACTCCCCTTTCTATATCACTGCTAGGGGTGGTTCCTTCCCTTGAGTCGCCGCCGCTCACCAAGCCTTTTATGTGGCAGGAACAAATACTTATTATTTATTCCGTTTGTATTCATCTGTAAATCTGTTTTCAACTTCCTTGCTTTCAAAGCCACAGACTGCTAAATGGTTTACTTCTCATGGCGAACTAATAACCTCCAGCCCTCTATACTCTCTACCGTGACTGAACAAAATCAAACCTCAATGATTTATAGGTTTCCCCTATCCCAATATTAAAAACCCTTTCAATTGTGTATCCCCTTTCATACTGCTGCTAAATATCATTATGATAATAACGTCAAGGAGGGCAGAATATAGCGTGTGTAGCACGCATGGAAGAGAATAGAAGTGCATGAAGTACGTGTATCTTGGTTGGAATATCTAAAGGCCAGACTTAGACTTGGGTTTTGGGTGGCAGAATAATGTTAAAATTATTCTTCGACACATAGGTGTGTTTTGTGGACCGTACTTACCTGGCTCTGGACAGAGACTAGTGGCAAAATTTAAGTGAAAATGGTGATTAATTTCGACGTCCATACAAAGCTGTCAATTGTATATCGGAGCAATTGTTTGCTTCTTCAACAGAACTCGGATCCACTGTGTTATACTGTATGATTATTTACAACATTTTGGGGCGAAGAGTACATTACATTATTTTTCTGTGTCTACCTGTAATTCCCACTATCTCAACTACATCATGCTAAATATTTCATAAATAATACACGTAACATTACAGTAGTAGAACTACGAAGCTTGTTTGAGAGTAGACCGTGATATGTCCTATAGGGTGCTTGAGAATGAATTGCGAAACAAGACGGTACTGACGCATAAGACGATAAAGATACAAAGCACTGGAGAAAGGAGAAACATAATGTGGGCAGTTATAACCTCTACGTTTCATTATAATTATCAGGATGATTAAATGAGACTGGCGGAATATGTACGGCGCTTGGAGACGATAATAAATGCGTAGATTTAGGTTTGAAGACCTTTGCACCCCACCATATGACAACCACGGATTAGCCACACGTATAACTGTACAGGACACGCAACGGTCAGACCAGCCAAACATAACATAACATAACATAGCCTACACATCTACATGCATGCCGCCACCACACCAATAATATCAACAAAAATAAGAAACATTCAGTAACTTCATAAATAGGAACATTTACTCCCTGATGATGATCCTTTAGGATTGAAACATGTAGGAGTGATATAAATGTTAATGGACTAGACCTACGCATTTTTGCGTGTGTTTTACAAAGTGTATTAAAATAGTGTGCAATTAGTTGGTATTTCAAGGTAAAACCTCGAGAGAGGATTTCATGGGAGTGACCTAAACATAAATGAATGGATAGCATTACAAGGAGTTCTGGGTAGAACTCATAAAGTAAACTTCCCTACCACAGAGTGTTATAGTCATAAAAGTTTTATAATGACATAAGCAGATAATTAAATTTTTAATCTATAAGCCTACGTTTATTTCTTCCGGAAGCCTGCTTGACTCATGCGTAGAAGGTTATCAGATTGCATACTAGTAGTCTTGCAGTTACGTTACACATTATTATTAGATTTTTTCTCCTTCATGTGGTAAAGTAGTCAATATATCTTCAAACTTTACCAATTTTATTACCGGGCTAAAAAAAAGTTATTACTGACTGAGAAATCTGCGTAAAATGTGCATGTTTCGAGCAGTGGTGCTGTATAAGTGCTCTTAGAAATGATGATTTTTCAGTTTTATTATTTTTACACTCTAGGTGCAGAGTCTTCGGCACCTCACCAGTTCATGAGAGGGCTACAGATGTTACTGTCACCATTTCACTGCCACTGCTCTTGAATTTCATAGTCTAGTTAGATAAAAATTTGGAGTTTATGTACAAAATTTCAATAACCAGCTAATTCCAATTAATAGATTCCTTCTTGAGAAGCTAACCGGTTCTCAGCTAGCCAAGAAATCTCGTGCAATTATGGAACCGGCAGGTTCATTACCGCATTCACAACAGCTCGCCACCTGTCCATATTCTGAGCCACATCAACCCAGTCAATCCCTCCGCATCCCACTTCTTGATGATCAATTTTCATATTATTTTCCCATCTACATCTAGATCTTCCAAATGGTCTCTTTCCCTCGGACTTCGTCACTAAATCCCTGTATGCACATCATGTACCTCATACATGCTACATGCCCTGCTCATTTCATTCTTCTCGACTTGATCGCCTAAGAGCATTTGGTGAGAAGTACAGATCATAAAGTTCCTCCTTATGTAGTTTCATCCATTCCCCTCTTATCTCGTCCCTTTCAGGCCCAAATATATTCCCTCAACACCCTGTTCTGCAACACCCTTATCCTATGTTTCTTCCTCAATGTGAGAGACCAAGTTTCAAACCCGTACAAAAAAACAGGCAAAGGCAACGTTCAGTATTTTCTTCATTAGGGACAGACTGGTCAGTTATGTAGCCTACGTATCTGTCTGGCGTTGCCAAATAACACAAAGTAATTGAAAGACTAAAAAAAAACCTTCTGATATGAAAGTCACAGTTTATTTTGCCATTTTACCTTAAACGAGAAACATCAGCTTTGTTCTGTGCAGAATCTACGATATAACTGCGACATTTTCCGCGTTGCCACCTGATTCCCATGAAAGCTATTAGGCATCAGCGGTTCGTTGTACGTATATAATTAACTGCGAGTGACGATGGTGTGAGAAATTATTATCTCAGACACAGCGTTTACTTTCTGTGTTTAATTTTGCGGGGCATGTGTCTCGGAGCGCTGTGGCAGTCGGTTTGCAAATAAATTACTCACACATCAGAGTCTTCGCCTCAGTGAAATAAACAAGCTGAATACCGAACCGGATAGTTAATCAGATCATATCCCAGGGGCATCAGTTCACTAACGCTTAAAATCCTTCACCCCACACTAGAAAAATTCAGTGATTTTTTTTTTTTTATTTGAGGGACTTCTGTTTCGAATGTTTACCGGATTTTCAGACACCCAATTTCAAGTTTTTCGTGTTTTCTTCAGTCTATCCAGTCGAAGGAGGGAGTAACGCCTTGAGGTATATCACGTTCACCTTCTTCAAGGAGCAAACTCACTCGTATTCGTTGCTCATAATCCCCTTTAGTCTCGCTGTCATTCTAAGGTACAGAGCGACAGCAGTTGAAGTAATCCTTTGGTCAAGGTCCACCTTTCCTTCATGGATCCCCAAGGCTCTTTCTTATGTTTACGGTGACAATTTTCTCCGTGTTGCTAGTCATAACTCCAAGTTTACTGTGATAATTTTGTTCCGCTGCGAGCATTCTAACTCCCAGCTAACGGGATAATTTTTTCCGTATCGCTTCTCGTGACTCTGAGTTAACGGTGAAAGTTTTGTTCTGAATCACGTGGCATAACTCCCACTTTAGGTGATGTTCGAAATGAATGTTATCATATTTCTGGGGAAGAAGAAGAAGAAGAAGAAAAAGGCGACGCTGTTTGTGCCCCTATATTAATTGGTACAAAACATAAAATGTAGAATTTGTTAAGTCATAAGTCTTATATTTGAGATGTGTTTCAGTGTGGGATAGATTTGTTTATATTGATTGCAAGACGAGGAAATTTATTTCTTCGTAGAGTGTGGTATTTGCAATGTAAATTAGGTTTGCAAAAGTAACTGGGTGTATGCAGCAAGTGAAGGGTGGCTGGATGGGTGGGATTATGGGTGGAATTATGTGTGGATGATTGTTTGATTAAATTAGTGAATGAATGAATGCCCTTATCCAAATCAAGTTTTCGGGATGGTCAGTAATTTGGGATTTTTGAATTTTTACTAACATTAAATTTGACAGGTGTCGAATATTGGCATTTTGAGTCTCGTATCTTGCACACAGTCTTTCTTGATATGTTAATGATCTCAAGTTTACACAGCTTACCGAAAAGTATAAAAAAGACTTTGAGGTCCGCTGCCAGTTGATGAAATGTCATGTGCATAGTGTGTAAAAGATCTGATTATTAAATTATTTTCTCCTGGTGTCACTGTTCCGTATTGACTCCAAAGTATAGAAAGCCTTTTCAGATTTGAACTAAATTTCATGGAGTTTCATTACTGCGGTAACCAAAAGTAAACACATGTAGCCCAAACCCTAAAACGTGTTTACCGAATTAGTAAGCTCATCTCTTCTATTTCTTATCCCTTACTTGTGTTCGTGTGTACTTATTCCAGTTAATATCCGAAAATATTAACGTACTAAGACACAAATTCTGCTCCATCATCGTGAGATTTCTTGTTCAAATATCGATAAAAATACACGTGGCGTTGACTGAGAGATTTTCGCCGTTTTTCTCCGTCCTTCAAGAGAAATTCCGGGGATCAGTTTTGTGCAAATACAACGCATCAAGACGCCCGAGCGTCTGAGTTGTGTAGTTTGACACTTGGCACATACTAGTCCTCAGTATGGAACCTGCTTCATGTTACGCTTCTGGAGCCTAGAATTTTGAGGTTGTTCCTATGCCTTTATAACACTTGCAGACACCTGCTACAGTTCACAGTGATTTTCGCTGATGACGAAAACGCGGACCTCACGAGAAAGCTCTACACCAAGGGTACACAAATCCCGTGAACCACGTCTCCTGGGCGACTAACTTTGTACAGTGGCACCTAACACTCAATTATTTTACCAACCACTGCACTTATATAAATTTATAAAATTCACACCTTAAAACATTAAAACATTTAAAACGCTCCGACATGTTTCGGTCCTAGGACCATCATCAGGGAGCTATATCGTCCTTGCTAAAGTTACACTATCTAAAATCACATTAATTTCACTATTCCAGTTGGTTTTGTGGCAGCATGCCGTGTTGTGTTGTGTTGCCAAGAGTGCCCTGTTGTGGATGTGCGTTCTGTGTTTCGTGGCGTGATACGAAAATAGGTAATGCCCAATATGACTTTTAATATTGTAACTTTAGCAAGGACGATATAGGTCCCTGATGACGGTCCTAGGACCGAAACATGTCGGAGCGTTTTTAAAGTTTTAATGCTTTAAGGTGTAAATTTTATAAATTTATATAAGTGCAGTGGTTGGTAAAATAATTGAGTGACTTGACAACATGCACGGTATAACAACGAAAATAGGCACCTAACATATTTAGGTCCTTGGTATGGAACTTCCCCATTTTACCCGTCTGGCACCGAGAATTATGAGGTGGCGCTTAGATTTCGTAAAATATGTGCACTCCTGTTGTGAGTGTACTTTAGAATAGGCTGCTACCCTTTTCTCCCTTATCGTGTCCGGTTCATCCTGTAGGTCTTCAATCAGTCTGTCATCCATTGCACAGAACAACTACATTTGCGGATGCACCCTTCTGTAAGCCCCAAGAACAATCAATACAGATCTGTCTTTGGGAAAGACACTCGGTTTGTTATAGTCTGTACAATAAACATCTTGCTTACTTTTAGTGTATTTGGTACGTCCATTTGCTAATACGTCATGTACCCTACAGGTTTCGGACTTGACGTTCGCCGCTTGTTTACCTGCATCCGACATTTCGGCGAAGATTAATGGCCGTATTAATTTTCTCGAGCACTGCACGCTCTGCCTCTTGATATGTAGGGCATCTCAGTATCATAAGTGATGTATCCATCCAAGAGAAAATCCTAACCAGGAGCTTCTTTACTGAGTACGGTTAGATGAATAATTGTATCTACGGAATGTGCCTTTCTTCGGAAAACAGAAAAGAACGGAGCGTGCCTAGAGCGTCCTGGCAGCCACCATTCCTTTTTCAGTGATAGCTCAACTTATGACGACAGTACAAATTATAAACCAAAGAGTGTCTGTCGACCCACTGTTTGAGATAGCACAGCGCAACATTTTCTCGATTCCATACTAATTATAGAACAATGTTTACTCAGGAAAATGTTCCATCGTGCACCGCCTCTGTGGTTAACGTGAAGCATGCTGTCAGAAAGAAGCTGCTTATGGACAATGGACTTATGACAAATGTCAGTAAGAAGACTGTCTATGAGCTGGACGGCCTTGAGTTCAAATCTCTTTGCGTTGTGTATTTCTGTTCGACAGTCCTAATATTTTTGCGCGCCCAAATATCGGTCTGAAGGTCTTCCTCCAAGCACACACTGGCTGATGGGAACCCTAAAAATTCATTATTTGCGGATTTTAACTCTACACGGTTTGCAACCTTTATCCTTCATAACGTAATATTAAGTGAAGAAAAAAAAGTAGCATTTGCTTCTTTACCTTAAATACTACGGAATATCTTAAAAATGTAAATGAAACTGGGTCAGACGTGACCAGAATTTTCGGCGCCTCTAAATATGTACATAAAAGTTATAGACAGTACAAGGAAGCATGAAACAGCAAATACGAATAAAACATGGAGCATGAGTGTCGTAAGGGTTTGTATTGCAAGGTAAATTTTTGTTGAATTTTCTCCAGTGCCTAAGCATTTACCCAGAGAAAGGGTCTTAGAATAAAAACATTTAAAATTACAATAATATAAACAGCCAACTAGATGCAATAATAATAATTTTATTAATAATTTTAATCAGCTCAACATGTTTCGGGCGACAATTTCGCCCATTCTCAGGAGCACTAGACTGTGTTTACAGCTTGTGGTGTAAAGCACCGACGATGCTGCCTGCTGGTGACCATCCTGGTCACCAGCAGGCAGCATCGTCGGTGCATTATACCACAGGCTGCAAACACAGTCTAATGCTCCTGAGGATGGGTGAAAGTATCGCCCGAAACATGTTGAGCTTATTGAAATTATTAATAAAATCATTATTGTTGCATCTAGTTGGCTGTTTATATTATAGAAGGCAATATTGAATGATAAATTTTGAAAGATATGAAATATTCATTCTGGTCTACCTTTTTCGACAATCGGCCAGGGTTTCTTCTATTCTGAGGATTATTTATTTCTTTTAGTCAAAGTCCAGGATAATATTTTAAGCAAGTCAAGACCGCCGTAGTCAAAATCCTTCGGCACCAGACACTGTTTATTTTCTGCTCATCTCAAAGGGCTCCATAAATTTTGTGCAGTTGAAACACTGTCATAAAACATCTCAGTCTCGTTACTTTTCCCAGCCATACACCACAGTTCAGTTTCAGGACAGGAAAAGATAAAACTGAAGTTTGATATACAGTATATTTATGAACACTAATCTTTATATCCCATAAGACTGCTTTATTCATCAACAATTCCATGAAAGTCTCATATCACGAAAATATGAAGTTCTTCTGTACCTACTTGGCATGTCATAATGATGTGTGTGGTGCATGGAAGTAAATGCGTAGGGACCTCGATGCAAATTGGGTGCGAGTAAAAAGCTTTAATCTGCAGCCACGTACTTGTGGAGAAATAGCTCTATGTACCATTCGGATGGGCTTATAGTCGGTTCGGACGTTGCAGTGATGAGAATGGTCCCATTCAGCTACAGGGAATGAAACCATGAAACTAGGCTTGTCACTCACTGATTTTCCCCCTGTCATGTTGAAAGGACTGATGAAGAAAGTCTTTCTCTTCTTAATCGGGATGCGGCATTGTGGTAGAACATCTGGCCGATAATGGCGCCGTGAGGAAGACTTCTTATGTGTTTGTTTGTCTGTCTCTCTGTCGTCCCACCTGCTGTTGCTGTCGCCTCTCCAGTTTGAACAACCCTCCTCCACAGCGCAAACTGCTTTCACAACAAGAAAGCCTCTCCGATTTCTTTTAGAAGGTCCTCACAGTGAATTTTATCGCACATCTGCCGTTTAGGCTATGGCTTGATTTTGTTGTTTTAGGCAGAATAATAGAACAGGTGGCACAACCAGTTCCAGGCAGTCTCGTGTTTCCCTAATGAAGATATCAAAATAACATCGATATAATTTGATCTTCATGACTGTTGTTAGCAACTCGAGAGCAAACCTTTGTTACTTTTTAGTAGGATAACAATGAAAGAGTTGTGACCATAAACTGAAAATTGGAGAATAATATAGTGTACTGCATTGATTACACATATTTCTAAAATGTCTGTCTTGAAGTCCTCATTGGTCTTGATGTTCATAGACAGCAAGATACAAACTATTGTTGAAAATTTAAATACACTACAAGCATCAAATCTTCTTGCCGCCCTCTGGTCTTGGTGTCGACTCAGCCTCTAACAGAAATGAGTTCTAAGAATATATTCTAGGGGTAAATGCGGCCGGTGAGTAGGGCTGACAACCTTACCACATTCATGTGCTGACTGTCTGGAAATCTGGGAGCCACAATCTCCTGCAACCTTGTGGGCCTGTACAAGGCCTCTTCAGGGACTGCTTTACATTGACAGGCGCCAAATGAGAAAACATTTTAATTCGGTAACATTATTTTCGCCCTATAATTTTTCCTGTCGTTTTGTATGGGTGTGAAACTTGGTCGTTCACATTGCGGGAGGAAAGGAAGCTGAGGGTGCTGAGGAGAATATTTGAACCGAGGAGGGACGAGGTAATGGGGGGAATGGAGGAGATTGCATAACGAGGAGCTAAGTGATCTGTACTCCTCGCCCAATATTGTGCGGGTGATAAAATCGAGAAGAATGAGATGGGCTGGGCATGTGGCGCGTATGGGGGAGGAGAGGGAGGTGTATAGGGTCTTGGTGGGGAAACCGGAGGGAAAGAGACCACTGGGGAGACCTAGGCATAGATTGGTGGATAATATTAGGATGGATCTCCAGGAGGTGGGATGTGGTTATATGGACTGGATTGGGCTGGCCCAGGATAGGGACAGGTGGCGGACGCTTCTGAGTGTGGTAATGAACCTTCGGGTTCCGTGAAATGCGGGGAATTTCTTGACTAGCTGCAAACCAGTTAGCTTCTCAAGTAGGACTCTGCACCATGGAGTAAGTAAGTAAGTAAGTAACATTATTTTCGCCATATCCTTAGTCGTTTCGAATACAAGTTGTGGTTCATTATGAATTTTCTCTGTTTATGCTTGTACGAGTAGCTGTTTGTGCAGAAACCTATAATATTAGAATAGGGCTTCATGGTAAATAATTTTTGTATGGGACCTACATGAAAGAAAATTACACTGTCAGTAGGCATATGAATAGTAGTGTATAACTCACTAGGAATTGCAAAACTATACTTTCAGTAGACCTAATTGTAGCAGTGTATCCCCTTCTATACTAAATTAAAGCATACAATACAAAATCTTACAACATTCGTTTGATAAAAAGATAAATTCTAATACTTGGAGAATAATCAGTTCATACGTACAGCGAAACAAACACAGAACTACACATATTACCCTTGACAATTTGTTTAAATAAATGACCATTTATTTCTATATTTTACACGAACTATAAAAATCGTATGTTGTGAGAAATTGTTTGCCTCAGACGTAAAATTGTAGACCGAAAGCAAGAAACAGACGTGAAGCGCAAGAGTGCAGTCTGTCTGTCTGTCATGTTAAATTATTTTTAAGTGTAAAAACGACTTTGAACAACTTATTTTATTGCATATCACCAATAATAAACTGATGACAAAATAAGTTACAGAGGACTCTACATTAATTGAATAAAATGTATAAATATCACAATATGAAGACCTCATGCAAAGCCAAAATCATGTCATTCAAAGGGAAATTCTTACAGTCTAGTCAAATAATCATTGATGATTGTGTTTAAGAAAATGTTAGGCCGTCTAAAATGGGTTGAAATGTAACACATGATAAATATGGTGCTGAGAACCGCGCTCTTCTAGTCTATTACGCAGCTTGTAGTGGTATTTTCTTACCGACGTTTCGGGACAACCTGTCGGTCTCATCTTCAATCACAATTTGAAATCACTAATATAGTGGTATATATATATATATATATATATATATATATACACACACACACACACACAAAAATGTGTATATATATATATATATATATATATATATATA
>Ga0136643_10005524_pt1 | contig 17845 bp, 4 predicted proteins | sample TergutLab28metaG_FD_96883 | JGI IMG/M metagenome (GOLD analysis project Ga0136643, IMG submission 96883) | Labiotermes labralis P1 segment gut microbial communities from Petit-Saut dam, French Guiana - Lab288 P1 (version 3) (version 3) | ecosystem: Host-associated > Arthropoda: Insects >...
AAAGATTATATGCGAAGAAAATTACAGCTAGACAAGACAAATGTAACTGCACGCTTTTCTCGTCTATATATATATATATATATATATATATATATATATATATATATATATATATTCAAATTGTCACGGTATTTTGAGCAAATGTTTTTAAAATACCTTACGTACAATATAAGTCACTGGACAGAAACATCAGTAGATACAGAGAACCCTCAACTACACATACGCGAAATTTTGTGACCGTGCATGTAATGCACGATCACAAAACTGTCCCTGTAAATTTGGTGCAGTTGGTTGAGACACTGCGCTACAAGCCGGAAGGTCGCCGGTTCGATTCTTCATGGCTTCTTTGGATTTTTTCATTGACACCATCGAGAATCGACTGCACTATGACCCTGGAGTGGACTCGCCCTCTAACAGAAATTAGTACCAGGAATATTTCCCGGGGGATAAAGACGGCCGGTGCGAAGTGCTGACAACCTTACTACCTTCATTTGCCGATTGTCAAGAAATCTGAGAGCCTCAACCTCGTGGAACCATCAGGGTCTGTCCAGGCCTATACAGAGATTGCTTTACCTTTACCTAAATTTGATAAAACTAACATTTTGAAGATAAGAGTTTCCATACTCTCCTGAAACTGCAGAAGGTATTTTACATTCAAAGTGGAGGACTGTAACTAGTGGGAGTTATACTCCCCTGGTATTTGTTTTCCAGCAGGCAGTCGTGAAAATCACGAAGAATCTGGTCGAAAAAGCTATGCAATTACCATGCACCTCCCTAACATTACGGATGGGGCTATTCTGACGTACTGAGTGATGTTTCGACGAAGGAACGTAAACCCCTCAACACCCCTACAAATGGGCATGAATACTTGGCTGTCTGTCTAAACACTGAGCAGCTGGCGGTTTTTAAGCTTGTGGGGGCAAATACATAAGGACCACATGACACTAAGGGTCGATTGGGATGGAAATATAGGTTCCTTGTTATCCGCAAGAGAAGGGGGACCCAATGGACTCTTATGCTAGGGAAAATCGTTCTGGAATCGATAATCGATCGCGTCTTGACTGGAATACTGTACAGACAGAAGATCGGTGTAAAGGACGTTTCCACTTATTGGGCCAATGGTTTGTCTCTCTTAAGTCCCAGGGCGGGCTGAGTCTCCTTCAGAGTACAGTCCCTTCCGTATCGGCACACTGGAATGTGACTGTATAGCCGAAGTTTTCTGTGTTACGAGACTACGTACAAGACTAATCTTTCGCCTCTGTTTCACCCTACTTTCCTTCCCTAAACAGCGAAGTATTAAGTGATCATTGTTGTATAGGTGTGAGGATCACCCAGGTCAATTTATTATCATTATTATTGATGTTGTTGTTCTGGGCCGGGCAGCTCAGTCGGTATAGCGACTGACTACACACTGGACGGTCCGGGATCGAATCCCGATGGATACGAGATTTTCCACCCGTACAGACCGGCCCTGGGCCCACCCAGCCTCCTGTACAATGGGTACCGGGTCTTTACCGGGGGTAAAGTGCGGCCGGGGCGTGCTGCTGACCACTCACCCCCTCCTAGTGCCGCGGTCATGGAACAGTAGAGCTATACCTCTACCCACCCTCTGGACCACACCGGGCCTGTAACGGGATCACTTTACCTTTTACCTTTTATTATTATTATTAATATTTATTTATTGCCAATGGGTTTATACCCGGTGGCAGTGTGCTACAGTGCAAAATATTGTGAAATACGTATTGTTATTAACCGAAACACGTACGGTAAGACAATCCATGTGCAGACATATTACAGACCTGTAAGGTTCCAGAAGTCTGAGGCTCCCAGATTTCCTGACAATCGGCACATGAATGTAGTAACGTTGTCAGCCTCTACCGAACAGGAATTATTCCTGGTACTCTTTCGCGTCAGAAGCTGAGTGGATCCCAGGCCCATAGTGTGGCCGATTCCCTACGTTGTCAATGAAAAATTCCATTGACACCGTAGGGAATCGAACCCTCCAACTTCCAGCGTATAGCGCACTGCTTCAACCAATTCATTAGCAACTGCCGTCTGCACTGCAAGTCTCAAAATTTCTGTATCATGAGAGTCGACGTATTTTTATGCTCATTTCATTTTTCTCTATCTCTCCCTCTTCGTCTGAACTCTTTCTGTTTTTTCACTTTAGGTGTTATTAGTGCCCTTGATCACATTCTCTCTCTCTCTCTCTCACACACACACACACTTGTCCTCTGGATGAGGAATCGGTCCGTCGCAGAGACCTCAACCTGACAACACACAATACTCAAATAGATAAATTTCCATACCCTGGCGGGATTCGAACCCACAGTGTCAGCAATCGAGCGGTCGCAGACGTACGCCTAAGACCGCGCGGCCACCGGGTCCGGACTTGAACCTGGACCAATTGACCGATTTGCACTAAATTGTGTATAGCTTATTTCTCATTTGGAGCCATTTGAACCTCTTTGACATTTTCTCCACAATCTATAATGACTACATAGCAGACACATGAAATTCTGAGATGGGAGCGAGGCCAGCGGCACTCTGTACACATTTAAGGTCTGTTCCTTTTCTCCTGCAACCTAGCCACTTGCCCAGCTCATCGCAGTCTCCAGTATTTCACACACACACACACACACACACACACACACACACACACACACACACACACACACACACACACACACACACATATATATATATATATATATATATATATATATATATATAGTTGATCAATATGAATTACGAAGCTGCTCCTTAAGTAGTTTCTTAAATGGCTTTCTTAATGCATTGTTCTTTATTGATATTATTTTCGTACCATTTCCATCTTAAATAACATGTATTGTACCTTTGTCCCTGAAAGCAAGAGGCCACGTGTCCACAGTGACACCAATAAAGGACATCACGTTGTAATAGAGTGACAGTGGCGAATGTAACTGTCATGCTTATACACTCCTATCCCAAAGCCACAAAACTATGGGGAAACTTTTTTGCTTTAGTCGCCATGGGCGCTCTCTTCGCAACCCTTGAATCGAAACTAAATTAATTTTCCAGTTCAAGAGCGATGGTCGAAGAGGCTTCATTTCTTGATTTCGCCAGGAATACTTTTCCGGTTCCAACATTTATAATACCTAGTGTGCCTTTTCGGTTTTTTATTCGTTAGCAGAGAAGGAGATCACGTCTAGCAGTATCAAAATAAATGTTTACACAGTCGGGCTACAGTAGTACTGGTTCCTAAAGACTTGCTGACCCTGAAAACACACACACACACACAATTGTCAAGTTACGATTGAGTGAAAGACACGAAGGAAAGCAATTTCCACGGGACAGAGTCCTTTTTGAGAAGCTACCGGTCCCTCAGATTGTCAAGAAATTCCTAGCTTTTTAACGAACTGCGTGGCTCGAGTCTGCAACCTTGCAGCGTAGGATGTTAAAGTGGTTTTGCAGGACGTACCTGGGCCCCACCAGTATCATATCGTTATGGATAAAGGCTGGCAACTTGTCGGCATTTCATTAACTCTTAGATTTGTTGTTCCACAGCAGAGGTTATGTGGCAGGCCTAGCGTAGAGTTAGATCGAAACGTAATAATAAATAGACGGTACGGATTTGGAAGGAAGTGGATATACCCTGTTGCAAGGTATTCACCAACAGTCTTCCATGGTCTACACAAAAACTTTCTCGCTAGAGCTTCAGCTGAGATTTAAACCAACTCTACCCCGAATACGGGGACCGCGGTAGCACAGTGGTTAAGGTGCTGTGCTACAAATCGGAAGGTCGCTGGTTCGATTTCAGTTGGTGTCATTGGAATTTTTCATGAACATAATCCTTCCGATCGTACTGTGGCCCTGGGAACGATTCAGCCTCTAACAGAAATGAGTACCAGGAGTATTTCCTGGGGGTAAAAAGCGGCCGGTGCGTAAGGCTGACAGCGTTACCACCATCCTGGGCCATTGTCACGTAATCTGGGAACCTTAACTTCCTGGAACCCTCTGGGCACCTCGGACCTGTAATGGGACTGATTTACCTTTACCTACCCCGAATGCAAATGTAGGTGACTGCTGTATACGTTTGCTCGGACTCTTATATCTCCTTCTGTGCGATGTGATTGCGTAATAAACTGGAAAACAGTCTCCTTTGATATGTCTGAGTGTCGCTGTTTTTTGACACATTGACGAATAACTTTGTCACGTACTTTGATCCAAAAGGGCCTGCATAACGTCAGTATCGCGACTGGTTACGGTCTGGACGATCGGGATTTGAACCCCGATGGCCCATCCAGACCAGCCCTAGGACCCACCCAGCCCTCTGTACAATGGACACCAACGTCCTTACCCGTGGGCTGGCATTGACCACTCACCCCATTAACGCCGAAGTTAAGAATGGGTAGACGTATACCCCTCCTCTCCCTCTCTGCCTGCCCGGCTTTTTACGAGAAGAACTTTTACCTTCACTTTGATCGAACAGCAGACTGGTAACCTCCCCTGCAGTCGTAAGTTTACCTTGGACAGGAATATACTTTTATACTGTCGTGTAATTTAATCGATAGACACCATTCCGTGCCGAGAAATACAAGGACATGTGAAACATCAATTGGGAATATGTTCCAGAAATAAGTATCGCAGCACACGCAAAGGCTTTTTAATAAACTGGCCTGTCAATGTGAGGATACACGTGGTCGTCTACGAAAGGTCGAAGTTCAGACTGCAGTAAACTTCTACTGACACAGGCCGAATGGCCAGCAGCGTTTAAAGAATTTAGCATGTAGAACTTTTTTTTCATTCAAACTGACTCCCAGTAGTCGAAACAGTCGCTAGGCGTCTTAAACGAAATTCATATGGCTTGTTTACTTTCTCACTGTAGCATATTTAACTTCCTGGCGGTGTGCTGCGGAACGTTGTACCGGCTTCTTATTAAAAATTTAATTCACGAAGGACTGGAATAAAAATATCCCCACGGATATCATAATAAACTTTTTACGCTAGTTATCATACATTCTGAGGTTTTAAACGTTGTTGTTTGCGTAATGTTATGTCGGTGCACGACGCCTGCTGAGGTGACAGGCGAAGTACACGGTCTCCAGATGTGGAGTGTAATTGCGAATGTACTGAACGAACAGGTACGGACGGCCGAAAAGGGGTGGGTCTGCAGTAAGATTGGTTGATGCGTTAACAACGTTCCACCGTACAGCGCTCTTTGTTACTGAACGTTGAAAAGGCGTCGAAACTGAAGAGGTTCTTTGGAACAAAGTGAGCAGTTTGGGATAACAGATAAAGAGAAGCATTTTCCGCTGTGCATGTGACGTAGGGGCTGCTATGGGCTGGACAGCTGAATACATTTAATCCTAATCTAGCATCTACGGAGAAACGTTCACTGGTGAAGCCGGTTAGTGATTGGGAAGATCGGATTCAGGTGGTTCTCAGGAGATAAGCAGTCAGAAACATGTGCTGTGTGTGTTTGGTGTAAGCGACTCTATCAGGATCATGCGCCGTGGGTGTTTGGTGTTAGCGGCTCTATCCGGATCATGTGCAGTGGGTGTTTGGCGCTAGTGGCCTAGTGAGTTACACTATCAGTGTTAGTTGCGTCGATATTTGTGCTCACTAATCTTAATGTGTGATTCCAGGGCTTCCGCCGCTGAATGGACGAGAACTGTTTGCTTCTGGGTTATTACGCAGCGAGTAGTGGTAATTTCTTGCCTCATCTATCGGTCCCGATAGTCGGTAAGGAATTGCCACTACTCGCTGCGTAGTAACTCAGAAGAACGCAGTTCTCAAGTCTTAATGTGTGCATGTTATATTTGAAGCATCATGTCAGAGTGAAGAAACTTCTTGATGAACTTTTGGAGCCATATTTTGGTGAATAGGCTGCGGTCGTCTGAGACGTGACACCGTTTGGATGGTTGCCACTCCTTATACTTCCCTCTGTCTTGTATCCATTATTAATATTTTCTTCCAACGAGGCCTAGACTCCTCCAGTGATGGCTGTCTCATCCTAATAGCATTCAAGTGCGTACTTTAATGGACAGTTTAATGCAAAATGCCAACAAATGCACAAGTATTAGAAGTACACTTCCGCATATAATACAGTAATACTGCGACATGTTTCGATCTTCTTCAGATCATCTTCAGGGAGTTTTACGTCACACAAGCATATATAATATATATGAATTATCAAATAGATGAACATTTTTTTATTCTTAAAATTGTGGATGTCATAAAATTTGTGGTTAGAAGCAGTTTTCAGAATTCATACATGCCCAGTATTGCTTTTAACAGCAATACTGGTCATGTATGAAACAAGGGCATTGAAGGTAAAAAAAAAAAAGCCGCAACGCATGTACCTACACCAGGAAACCTGAATAAAGGCAGTTGAACACCACAAAACCACGTATTTGGTATCAGTCACCGCATACCGTCTGTAGCTGGTCAGCAGGGTTACTCCTAGAGCTTTTGCAGAAAGTTGTGGAAACCTTCATAATGAACACAACAGAAGTCGTCGAAACGTGTCTGTATTAATAAAAGTGGCCAAAAACTAACCAATATGTTGTATTTGATGCGAAACTGTCATTACCTGATCGGCATATCGCCCATGCAACAGCAATTTGCAACCCACCGATACACACTTTTACAGGAGACAACAATGACTGGACAGATCGTTAATAGGCCATCATTTAGCATGTTATGTTTTGTTACGAAAATACGAGGAGAAGCAGTTTTTTTGTCGACACAACATTGTGACACAAGGTGTGTGTAACGCAACTGTCTAATAATGCGGGAAAACCATTTCGACGAATTGAGCAGGTTACGACAAATTGCTGTTTCATAAGCGTTACATTTATCATCTCTCCCATGAGTTGTGAGTGCTTAAGTCTTTACGTCTTCGTTGATTTGATTCGCGTATTAATATTTATCGAAAAACACACATTATGAATTTTCTCACTATAAAATTTTGTCCATTTACTCAAGTACTCAATTCGTGTTTTCCGCGTAGTATCGAACAATTCAAATATCTCGCAGTCAAGTTCCCGGTAGTCCTTAATCCTAAATGCTGTATTTTGCATTTCACTGCTTACTCCCTGAATACAACTACTCTAATTTATTTCGTAGAAATGACCTCCGCAATTTCGTCAGTGCACAATGTGAGTGACGTACGGAAGTGTGCGTCTGGACTGCCTAATGCACCGTTCTGCTGTATCTGTAGTTATAGCTACAGAGACACAGCCTCGCTACACATCACTTTCTCTCATTTCTATTAATTGTTTTTTATTTCTACTTCAACGATATTTGTATATCAGTTCAGCCAAATGCACTTAAAACATGAGTACCTTTTAATTGTAACAGACACAAAAATAAGTGGATTGATCTCACAAACAAGATTCTAAACAGGAAGCAGGTAGGAGGCGTAGGGTTGTGTATTCGAGTACGTTACTCCATACGCATGATTTTCTTTGGCTGGTACTTGGTTGGGAGCCTACTATACAACGGGTACCGGGTCTTTCCCGGGGGTAGAGGCGGCCGGTGCGAGGGGCTGACCTCCCAACCCATCTAGTGCCGAGGTCCTAGAAAGAGTAGAGCTATACCTCTACCTACCATACTTCGTTGGGAACCTTTGAACTGTTTTGTTTGGCCAGAAAAATTGTAGTGTTTCCGAGAAGAAGCGTGGTTTATTTGTTTGCTATGTTTTGCGTCTGATTTTTTCTTCATCTGCTTAGTCTTTTTGTATCGTAAAGAAAGAAGTCATCCCATACCTCTGTTTTGGTTAACAGAAACATTAAACTTTCAAAACTCAGTCATGACCTTGTGTTTCTCCTGAGTAGTAATCAATCCACTATGGCACCCCCACTACCGACCCTATAATGTCACACGGTCACGTGACTAACCCTTTGATACCCGGAAGTAGGTCAACTACCTTTCCCCCGCCCCTAATTAATATGCAAACTACTTACGTAATATGCAAATGACCTAATTAATATGCAAATTACATACTTAATATGCAAATAATCGAATCGATATTCATACGTCCTTGATTGGTATGCAAATAATGTAATTGATATTCATATGGCCTTGATTGGTATGCAATTGAACAAATTATTATGCAAATTACTTTACTTCCAGACAGCGTGGCGCCAGCTACTATTTTGTTTTTGTCCCCAGACTGTTTGACGCCTATTCGACCGCCATCTTGGATGGCCGCCTTTTTTTCCAATATGGCGGACGCGCAATTTTCGAATTTTTAGTATAACTTTGATTTTTTAATTTTTGAATTTCGCCATTTTACAATATGGCCGCCTGGGCGCTCTTTTTAAATACGGCGACCATTTTAAAAAATAACTTACCTATAAAGTCTGCAATTTTAAATTATAACTAAACTTTTACAATATGGCGACTAAAGCGCTACTTTTAAATTGTTTAATACTTTGTTATTCCTGTAAAAGATGCGGCTCGGCGGTACAATTCTAGACTCATAATTGAAAGATTGTTTCTTCGAATCCCACCTCGTGAACCATCTCTTTTTAAAGCAGGCTATCCCATGTATATCGTATTAGGGATATTAAATAAATATACATTTACAATTACATGCAATTTATTAATTCAATAAAAATACATTTTTAATATTACATACAATATAGGTGATTAAAATACAAATACAATTTTATTAATACATTCAATATGTTATTGAAATGAAAAAAATACAATTTTTATTAGGTTTACATAAGAAATCAAATAATACAATGTAGGTTATTGAAATAAAAAATATATTGTTTTCTAAATAGGTGTACAAATACAATTATAGCAAAAACATAAAATGTGAGTTATTGAAATAAAAATTACAAAGGCGTGCAAAATACACTTATGTACACTTATTAGCATTTATTTAGTACAAGACTGGTTTTTATATGTTATTTCATCCCACAATGCATCGAAACCAATGACATTTGTATTTCGAGGTGTACAGAAGCACTTTGATTCAACACACTTATCTCGCCACTCCACGAGATCATCTTGGAGTCTACAAAACTTGATCACTTGTCTGTCTATGCAAGCATTTGCCAAATCGATTAGTTGTGACCAATGTTTTTTGCTTAGATACACTTGGATGTTCTCACTCGTGATGCGTATATACCGTTCACAGCACATTGACAGGGTATGACGAGGTTCACCAAGTTCGTAAACTTCATTCTTTGATATATTACTTTTGAATGTCACCAGAATGAACCACTGTAAGTCATTCAACACCACATGGCCTGAAGAAGTTTCAATCTTCACCTGTGTTTTGAGGTCCTTATTCAGGTAGACAGAGACTACTTCGTCTCTTGCTCGTTGAAGTAGAATGTACGACGAAGCAACCCCGTCATCTGGAAAACATCAATGATATGCAGGTTCAGTAGGCCACTTTGCATATTCTAGACTAAGAGTGTGAAAGTTTAGCCATTGAGCTAATGAATAGGCCGTCCGCAATTCACAAATATGTCTGGACTTGTTGTGACATTCAAACGTGCAGCTGATGTCTGATATACTTCATTTTGTCGTTAAACGATGGTACTTCTTCCTAGCTGTACGGTCTCTGAAAGACATATGATGACACCCTGTCACTGTGGGAGTCGACAGCCGCCAACTCCTTCACCACGAGTTCACCATCTCGCCCTTCCAAGAATGTGAATTCAATCACTAAGAGAGACGTTGCAGACTGATAATCGTGAGTGAACTTACCTTTATTTATATCTGCGACTTCCACGACTGCTGCTGCTCCAACCGGCTGCAAGCGGTGCAGATTCCAAACTGAACGCGGAACATGCGCACTGCCTTTTTATCGTTGCAGATGTAGCGAGCAGGTACAAACATGTTCAAGAATGACGTCATCGATTGTCCCCTGACTGTGGAGTGCGTAGATGCAGCAGTAGTGACCGCAGACTTTCGAAGTGAATCCCTGGGCACGTAATGTTTGTCGAGGTTGATGACAATTATTGATGGCTTTATAAGTGTTGATGATTAAAGATCAATTGGATAAACGCCTTGAGAATACGTTACATGTTTAGATAAAACTTTATCGATCTGAATGGTGTTCATTATAGTGTGACGTTTCTAGAGTTGTCGATTTGGACGTGTCCAGGAAATTCAACAAATGCAAGTGACGGGTTCTGGTAGTGGTTTTTTCAATCGTGCCTCAATGCGAACATATCCCTGACGTGGCAGGCTTATATGCTCTTCGTCTGCCTCTCTGTCTGGTGTTAGGTCGAAGCCTAATATGTAGAAGCCCTTAGTGAATATTTCCAAGGTAATCATGAGAGCACGGTCATCGTGATGAATACCAGTACTTGAAAATAATGTTTCGTAAGCCCTGGTAGCCCCAAAGGGTGAAGAGCAATCCATAGTCAGTGGCTCGGAAGGGTGCTGAACACCGTTTACATACAACACAAGATTTGTCATATCATAATGGTGAAAGTGGAATGTATTTGTACTTGCAGAACCAACGAATGCTGTGTATTAAGACAATAAGAGGGAGTAAAAAGTATCCATTAACAAACATCTTGCCAATACATCGGAAAAATTTAGGTTAAAACTCGTTGTTTTAGCAGCGCTTTAACAACAGTATGTTTCGGATACATATTGTAGCTTCGTTTGTAGTCGAGCATATAACACAGCGCTTTGCTTTTAAAAAGTTGTACTTTTCGATACATAAGTCTGGTGTTTATGTTATCCGCTGGTGCTTTTTAAAGCGTTACACTTTTCGTATCATAAGTCTGGTGTTTGTGTTATCCTCTGGTGCTTTTTAAAGCTGAAGAATTGTTTCAGACATATTTACTATACTAAGGGAGTTTTAAAACCGTGCGTTTGCTTTTTTACGTGAAAGTTTTATATGCTATTGTTTTGTGTATTTTTACATTTATATCTGCATAACAAATCGAGTAAGTACTTTTGTTAGTTTTCTCAAACAAATCTCGCCGCATATCTGAAAACACAAAGTGTTGTTGTAAATTGAGTGTCAAGAATAAACCTCCTAGCTCAATACCTCTGTTTATAAATAAGCTACACGAAAAAAAGCAGTGATAATTGCAAGTGTGTAAAGAAAATGTGTGTGTAGTAATTGCCTACTGCTAAACAAGATAAAGAAGGTTTTGTGTACTATGTTTCAATCAACGGTGTCTGTAAGTAAACATTACACTATTTTTCAAAAGACAGCTGTGTTTCGTACACATTGCCTGTGTTAATTCATTCCTCGCTGGTACATACAAGTATGGTTGTAAAATTCGCTACGTGCGTTAAAAGGAATTCGCCCCGCTACAGTATGTTTCCAAAACATTGCCAATATACACCTCGTTCTACAAACATTCATTTATACTTGCTCAACTGTATTACAACAATTGTATTAATAAATTTATATATTTGTAATTGTAAATTGCGTGCCTATTTATTATCCTTAATACAATTTACGTGGGAAAGGATCCTTTAAAAGAGTTAGTTCAGGAGGTGGGATTCGAACCTAGAATCTTTCAATTATGAGTGTAGAATTCTACCGCTGAGCTGCCTCTTTTCAAGAATAGCAAAGTCTTTAACAGGTAATAGAAAATTAAAAAACAGTCGTCATATTGTAATAAGTTAGGTTATATTAAAAATGGTGGACTTTAAATTTAGCTTATTATTTAAAAATAGCTTGCATATTGTAAAGAGTTATGTTATACTTAAAAATGGGTGACTTTAAAGTTACGTTATAATTTTAAAATAGATGACGTATTTAAAAGTAGCGCTTTAGTCGCCATATTGTAAAAGTTATGTTATAATTAAAAGTGGCAGACTTTAAATTTAGGTTATAATTTTAAAATAGCCGCCTATTTAAAAAGAGCGCCCTGGCGGCCTTATTATAAAATTGGTTTATAATTTAAAAAGAGCGCGCTAGCCGCCATATTGTAAAATGGCGTAGTTTAAAAATTTAAAAAAACTTTAAAAAATTCAAAAATTGCACGCGTTCGCCATATTGCAAGATGGCGACCACCCAAGTTGGCGGACCAATAGGCGTCAAACAGCCTGGGAACCAAAACAAAATGTAGCTGCCACCACGATGCCTGGGTTTAAAGTAATTTGCATAATAATTATATCAATTGCATACCAATAAAGGACGCCTGCGTATCAATTAGATTATTTGCATATCAATCAGGGATGGTTGAATATTAATTAGGTAATTTGTATATTAATTAGATTATTTGCATATCAATTAGGTCATTTGTATATTAAGTACGGGGTGGGGGAGGTTCATTGACCTACTTCCGGGTATCAAAGGGTTAGTCACGTGACCGTGTGACGTTATAGGGTCGGTGGTAGTGGTCGGTGCCATACCTACAGGACTACTACTCTCCTGGTGTAACATTATGATATTTTACACACTGTCCACACATTTTGTTTCTCGTGCTGTTTCCTACGATCTATCAATAAGCAGCACTGACTTGTCTCATGGAGATGGTTGTGTTCTTTGTGAGTTGGGAACCGAGTTTTCATATTAATTTGAATTTGAGACCCGTGTAATAAGGTCTCTGTCATTTTACTTATGATTTGTCTCTGTACCTTCTCTTCTGTGAATTTTTACGTCTCTCTCTCTCTCTCTCTCTCTGTTAGTCTTCAAGGGTTAACCAATCATGTTATAAATGTTCTCCTATAGTAGCTCGCGATGTACTCGTATTCGAGAAAGACTCAAATTTAGCCGAAGCTCTGGACAGGTAAAAGTTATGGAACAGGGTTCTTATTCTGGTGCTGCAGAAACAAATACACTGTAACTCCGTTATAGTACCATGAAAGGAACTGCATAATTTGTGTTATTGTAAGCTAGTGTTTCTCTAACCGAATAGTTCGATACTTTTAGGAATTAACTGATACGACGTGATATTTGACGCTATATATGAGGTGTAGCATAACCCGATGTAGTTATAACGGGGTTAGTCTGTAATTATGCGTCATAGTTTACAAACCACGAAATTTTACTGATGAAAGTATCCACAAAATGTCAGGATTGTCTTCACCGCTCACGATTTAAACCGGATATTTTCAGACTTCGTGTCCGCCTTCAGATTGGTGACATCGCCGTCATTTTTTAGTATTTTTTATTGATCAAGTCATACGATGATTGTTGTTATGCAGCGAAACACCAATTTGTGGCTCTTCTTTGACCTTTCGATAATCAATACATCCCCTTTATTATGAAACCGAAGGTTTAAAACGGTCACCAGAAAAGAACTGCACTTAGACCCGAACGGCATTAGTTCAATTCAGTTTGCACCCTTACAATTCGTTTATCTACATTTGATCCGGTACAGTATGTGGACTTGAAAGAACGCAGCTTACGGAAAGCGTGGAGTTAACTGCGTATTTGGAAATTTAAATTCTATACTATTTTTCCAAATATGATTGCGGTGATAAAAACAAAGAGGTTTTGCTGAACGGGTAATGTAGAACGCATGCATGGTGTGAGAAATGCGTGCCATTGTTTAGTACGAAAACGTGAAGGGAAGCCACGCCCTGGGGGTGGGGACGGAAGGAATATGCGTGTATTAAATGGGTGTTAAAGACAAATGGCGTGAGGGCGTCTAGAGCAGTGTCCAGTGGCGGATTGTTATGAACGCGATAATGTACATTTGTGTTCTTTGAATGTAAACAGATACAGATACACGGACCAGCAGCGCTGCTACGAGTAGCTTCTCGACAATAATCATACTCCATGGAGCTCATAAGTCCCCTTCCTTCCGTGACTTCATCTTTCCATGCCTGGTTCAGCCGTCAGTTCAGACTACTTCCTGCACAGTAAGCCGTCACTGTAGCTGCCGTTCTGCAAACAAGGGGGTTACCCAAGATTTGGTGATGTGTTTTGACATATGACTCTTCATAGAAGCAAGAACATTTGTAAATGTATGTGGACCGAAGAAGCTTTCCTTTTTTAGGCGCTTTTCGCAATTTTGCGAAAAGCGGATACTAGCTTCGTCATGTCTGTCCGTCTTTCCGTCCGTCCATTACCATGGAACAACTCAGCTCCCAATGGGCGGATTTTTATGAAACTTGATATTTGAGTACTTTTCGAAAATATGTCTCGAAAATTCGGTTTTCATTAAAATCTTATAAGAATACGGGTAATTTACATGAAGACCAATGTACATATTTGATCATATATCGCTCAGTTATTCTTAGAATGAGAAATGTTTCGATCTAATTTTATAGAGAAATTAAAATAAACTTTATGATCAGTAACGGTTTTTCGAAATTCATTAAGTTTTTGAGGTAATGTGGGAAAAAATTGTAGAGCCGGAAAAGCCATAGATGACAATATGGCGCATACGGTTGGCATGCTGGATAACTACGGCTACAAACACACCCTCGGAATATGTAGTACTTACTGTTTTTCCACTGCAACAATAGTTGCACGAACGCGCCTCATTATTACCTTATACGTACGTCTGTCTTGTTACATCTCGAATGCCACAGAAAGGCCGATATATTTGTTCTGACTGTACTAGCGTGGTGAATGCCCATTTGAAAGTACACGCAAGAACGGTAAGTAGGCTCTCTCAAATGAACGCTGAACACACAGTATAGTGATATTTTTAGACAGTGTCTTGTTTCCTGTCGTGTGCTATAGTTCTGACACATGGTAATCTTACCATTCTTGAATTAATCATCCTAACATGGCATAACAAAGATTTTTTAAACTTCTCCATTTTTTTGGACGCGTAAAAATTCTTTATTTGTATGAAAGTAAACACACTGAAATTTACGTTTTAGAAAATTTAATATTTCTTTTTCGTTTTTCCGCATTCGCTTCTATTGCGAATCCGTATGGAAAGCCTAGGCATTCTGTTAAAATACTTTCCTATATTTAGTTCGCTGTGAAGCATAAAGTTCATTTCGTTAAGTCAGATACTGAAACAGAGTGGACCAAAACTCAGTCAACCAGTAATAAATTGTACACTACAGTACTTTGTAAATGTAATTGAATTTAAAGTAAAATTGTGCCATAAGAGATTCTCTGTGTTAAATAGACACATTACAATGCCGTGCCACCGTTTTAGAACTTGAATGGCATGAATTACGTATCGATATCAAAATGATGATCTGAGTGTTGTCGTCTACATGACTTCCGGGCCAGTCTGTATATGCTGTAATACAGTGCTGTTGGTCTGTGACGCTCCGGAGTACAAGGGTGTAAACAGCGACCACAAGACTGAAGATGACTTGGGAGGTTGACAAATGGGAGCATTAAGTCGGCAATAAACCTGGAATTTGAAACAGCATCAAATAATGGCCAGAAAGAAGATGGCGGACAGAAGTCGTAATGGCTGCTTGGCTATTCTGCATGTCTCGTGTTGATAGTGCTGTATTAATTAAGTGAATGTATAATTAAACAACAATATGCAATTATTTAGGCTCTGGTGACTTTGAACTTTCGAATTTTGGTCTGCTTGATTATGAGTCTGTATCGTATGACAGTTGCTTCAACACTGCAAATCAGAATACGAAAATTTCATAGTTTCTGGTAATTTAGTGGACCGCTTTTGCGAGCATTGGATAGTATAATCGAAGGATACCCAAAGAAGTAGCCTATATTTGAATTCTGGGGGGCGAATAAGAATGTTAGATTTAGTCTGTGTTATCATTATTTTTTAATTACTCATTGCTTAAATGTTCCATAGACTCGGCTAAATTATTTTTGATACGAAAGTCATTCATTACATGCATTTGGATTAATTTTTTATTTTACCAATCAATTCACGACATTAGATACGTACAAATAGTCGAGATATTACTGCAACATGTTTCGGTGAAAAATGCCTTCATCAGGGAGTAGAGTGTACCAATGTGAAAACCAACTGCAATCGGTATTTATAATGTTTCATAACTTGTAGTGTGTGTGTGTATATATATATATATATATATATGTGTGTGTATATATATAAATATATATATATGCGTTTTTAAACTCATAAAATTAAGTTTAAAATATAGTTAAAACATTTCTTATCCAGTAGGTAAAATTTGTACATAATAAAACTATAACGGTAGTAGCTGGCAATTGCGGGTAATAAAATCGAAAAGAATGAAATGGGCAGGACGTGTAGCGCATATGGGTGAGGGGAGGGGCGTGTACAGGGTTTTGGTAGGGAAGGCTGAGGGAAGGAGACCGCTGGGGAGACCCAGGCGTAGATGGGTGTATAATATTAAGATGGATCTCCAGGAAGTGGGATGTGGGGGTATGGACTGGATTGAGCTGGCTTAGGAGAGAGACAGGTGTCGGGCACTTGTGAATGCGATAATGAACCTTCGGGTTCCATAAAATTCGGGGAATTTCTTGACTAGCTGCAAACCGGTTAGCTTCTCAAGAAGGACTCTGCTCCATGGAGTAAGTAAGTACTTGGCGATTATGTTGCCCTAGTTGTGGTCTTAAATATTCAAGCATCTGGTGGGGTCCTGAGTCCAAGGGACCGTATCCCTGTGCTGCAGTTTCGCCGCGTTCAGATGCCAACCGTGAACTCGTTCCGGTGAATTATTGTACATTTTTGTGATATAAGCCCTGAAATTTTGTCAATTTATAAACGATACATTACACTTAGTTTGTACTGGTACTCCCAGTCGTGTATTCATGCAAAATGTCACAGTTCCAGCTTTCGTAATGATTAGTCATTGCTGTTAATCTAATAAACAAATGAATAAATTTATACGGTGGTCGTTTGTTGTCCTGCTGTACAGAAGAAAAAACTGCCTTTTTTTAAATGATCTATTACAGTGATTTCAGGATCATATGTGAAGTGTCGCTAATATCGCTTCAAGCTCTCAAGATCCTACTTCTTTAATGTTGTCACTGGTGAATATAGGAAACTGCATAACTTCGAATCAAAATACTCTCGAAGGCACAATATTCGTATAATATTTCGTGAAAATCTGCCGGTTATACACATAGAGAAAGGAAGATTCACTGTTCTTACTGGCCAACCTCTTTTCTTGAAAGGAGCAACGCGGGATAGAAGTGACACATGTCGCCATTTTTATTCACAGTGACTGTGCAGATGGATACCATTAGTCACAGATGTGGCCTTGTGTCTGCCACGTTACAGTCTGTCGCCTCACTTCGAGTAAGTTACTGCTTCGGTCTTTATGGTGTATTTTATGTTTCAAGAAATACGAAATGTATATCGTACATAATTTATTGGTAAGGCTGTGAAAGCGATTATGCTTTTTTTTCTATAGTAGTTGAAGTGTTTGTTAAAGTCTGATGGCACATACAACAGCGTGATGTGTTTCATTGTATCCTATAGATAAAAGAAATGGAATTTCATTGTCTTGCATCATTACTAATATACGTACTGTTGTATTGAGAGTAAAATCATAACTGTATGGTTATTTTAAACATTACCAGCTTTACGCTCATATCGTGTCAGAAGGGGTAACTGTTTTGACAAGATAATGCCAGTGAATCGCCGGTGATTTCATTTTGACAGAGAGTATTACGCTTTAAAGGCAATGTTTAGATATGCCGAAAATATATTCTTTTATGCCAAAATAAAATTTCACCCTGTGGATTGAAACGCGAGAATAATTCACGGGTCACGTGATGTGAACGTATCAAATTACAGATCGCATATTTCTTTAAATCTGTTATAGCGAACGGATTAGTTTAATTTTTTGCAGAGACACTCGTGTTTTATTTTTTTTTATTTTTTATTTTTTTTTTTTTTATATATTTTTTTTTTTTATTTATATTTTTTTTTATTTTTTATTATATTTTATTTTTTTTTTTTTTTTATTTTATTTTATATTTTATTTTATTTTATTTTATTTTATATTTTATTTTATTTTATATTTTATTTTA